>Ga0208940_1001011_pt1 | contig 31504 bp, 22 predicted proteins | sample AD_JPNNA6_MetaG_FD_184445 | JGI IMG/M metagenome (GOLD analysis project Ga0208940, IMG submission 184445) | Active sludge microbial communities of municipal wastewater-treating anaerobic digesters from Japan - AD_JPNNA6_MetaG (SPAdes) (version 2) | ecosystem: Engineered > Bioreactor > Anaerobic... | reverse complement strand
TCCCCCTGGCGCTCAAGGTGGTGCAGATCCAAGAACATGAAGCTCCCCACCTGTTGGCGTTGCTGGAACAAGCGCAGCGCAATCTGGCACCTCACAGTCGGATCGTCAGCCTGGTGGTGGATCGGGCTTATGTGGACGGCCCGACGCTCTATGCCATTGCCCAACAGGGGATTACCTGGACGCTCCTGGCCAAGTCCAATCAAGTGGCCCGGGCCACCGCGATAGCCTTGAGCGCTGAAGGGCCACTGCAAGAACGCCAGGAAACCGTGTCTCACGGGCACGGGCGCACGGCCACTCAAGAGACACTCCGCACCCAGGTGATCCCGGTGCAAGGCATTCGCACCTGGGAGAGTTACCGTCCGGCGCAGGAGGAAGCCCCGCGCCTGGCCTTTGCCGAGCGGCCAGCGCTCAACGCCATCGTGATCAAGGAATGGCGTAACACCTTGCCCGAAGCGGATGCCGGCCCTTGGGTACTGTTGACCAACGGTACGGTGGCTGAGCCTTGGGAGCCGGTGAACGCCTACGACGACCGGAGTTGGATCGAGAACGGTTTGTTCCGCAACAGCAAGCAGTTCTGGACCTTGATGCGCTGGTTCCCGCAGAAAGACCTGGCCGGGGTACGCACGCATCTGACCTTCGTCATGCTGATGCTGGCCACGGCGACCGCCTATCGCTTGTGGGACAAAGCGCAGAGTCAAGCCGCGACGCCTCCCTCTTCACATCTGGCACTGCCCGCGCCGCTGCCGACTCGAAACGCCCAGGCGGCTCCGGAGGAGGGGGACACGCGGCCCCAGTTGTCCCATGCGTTACTGGAGGGTCAGGGGATGGCGCGCTGGCGCCGGGAGTTGCGCCTCCAAAACCGCGACAAACTCATCGTGTTTGTGGGGGAGCAGTATGGGATTTTCGACACCTATGAGTTTCTCATCCTGACCGGCGTACCGTTACGCAAATTGCCACCGCACATTGCCTCGCCGACAGATGTGCTACGCAAATATGGTTGTCTACCAGAGGCAGATACAGATTCGAATGTTAAAGAGCGACGCTCAGTGCAAGATACTATACCGTAATTTTAGGGATCTACAAATTATTGGTCAATTGATGTCGAAAATAATTCCGGCTGGGGAGGGAGCTACTACATGAGGTTGCTCACTTTTAGCAGTGCCATGAATAGTTCTTCCATTCCTTCAACTGAGCCAGAATTCGTAAATGAGCCTTTCTGGTTACGCGAGAAAACTCTTGAATCTCACGAGGAGGTACCCGATAATCCATGGGAGCGTCGCACGCAACCTTGAAGCAATAGCAGTTTCTACGTCGTCTGGTAATATACGGAGCTTCTATGTTGCTTTGTGAGTATTGTGGTACCAATAATCGCGAAGGTACGCATTACTGCAAGCAGTGTGGCAAACCCTTGCCCCAGAATGCCACGGCTGAGGGACTGACGCATTGTCCGAAGTGTTCAGTCCCTCTGCGTCCTGGCGCCCGGTTCTGCCGCATGTGTGGCACGGCATTGACGCCTTCCTCCTCTGCGGTACGGCTTTGCCCGCGCTGTGGCCAGCCGTTAAACCCTAAATCGCGCTTCTGTAAATCCTGTGGCTATGCTGTTGCTCCGGCTTCCACCTCGCAGAACGGAAACTGCGCGAAATGTGGGCAGCCACTGCGCCCAGATGCACCATTTTGCCTCAATTGTGGTGCTCCCGTATCCCCCCTGGTTGCTCCAACAAAACTGAACTCCCTGCCTTCGGTTATTGGCCGCACTGCCAGCGGTCGGCTGTTGGGCGCCTCCACATTGGTTGACCGTTATGTGATTCTTGAGCAGATTGCCAAAGGAGGGATGGGGGCGATCTACAAGGCGATGGACAAACGCCTGGGTGATAAAATCGTTGCCATCAAGGAGATGAATGAGGCCGTAATTGCATCTGCGGAGCGGGAGCAGGTCATTGAGGCGTTTAGACGCGAAGCCGAATTGCTTGCCACGTTACAACATCCAAACCTGGTCCGCGTGACAGATACTTTCCAGGTCGAAGCTGTCCATTATATGGTGATGGAATACATTCCAGGAAAAACGCTTCAGAAGCTGCTGGATGAAAGCCAGGAACCTTACAAAGAGGAGCAGGTGCTTGACTGGGCAAAGCAGCTGTGTAGTGTTCTGTTTTACCTGCATTCGCAGGACCCGCCCATCATCTACCGTGATATGAAGCCAGCGAATATCATGATTGTCGAAGGCACGAATCAGATAAAGCTCATTGACTTTGGTATTGCCCGATTCTATAAGCCCGGAAAACGCAAGGATACCATTCAATTTGGGACCGATGGTTATGCGCCGCCGGAACAATACGGGAAAACGCAGACGGATATTCGCTCCGATGTCTATGCTTTAGGTGCTGTCATGCACCAACTGTTGACTTTGCGCGACCCACAGACGGTCTTGTTCCAGTTCCCGCCAGTAAAGGATTTGAATCCCAAAGTGAGCGGACGGGTGAATGCTGCCATCGTTCGGGCAGTACAGCTGAACAAAGATAATCGCCCTTCCAATATCGCTGAGTTCTGGGCAGATTTGTCGGGTGGCCAGGCTACCGACTTGCTATCTTCTGGCAAACAAGATGTGACCTCTAGTGAGCCGTTTGCGGGCCCCGGTACCTCGGACTCGCTGTTAGACATGGGACATATCACGGTAGGGATGGATGTGCCCCATGGCAGCTTGCGAATTCCCCTTGTCGAAGGTGAGACCGCGAAACTTATCTCAGAGACTGCATGGTTACGACTTGAGAAATCCATGGTGGATTCTGCTCAGCAGGATGTTCGCGTGACTCTCGTCACGGCCAGTGTCAAACTCCCCCGTCTGCGCCTGCAGGGAGGGACGATTCAGAAATGGACTGATTGGCATACCCGTTTTTTGGTGCCTGCGCCACAGAGATTGCTGGCCCGTGTGCGCGTTGAGCGTGACAGCGGCGTGATAGACCATATCCCGATCCTCGTGCATGCCGATCCTCCTGCATGGCAGGTTACGGGGGGCTGGGCATTGACCATTGGGCTCATGTTGGCGGAAGCTGCATTGGCTTTGGGAAGTCTTGCGGCAATCCTGGTTGCCTTATTCAATTATTGAGGAAGCTTTAAGTGTCATTGCCAATTGGTAGCCTTGTCGAAGGGCGGTATCGAGTGCTTTCCCTCTTGGGCCACGGTGGGATGGGAGCGGTTTACCGTGCTTGGGATACACGTCTGGACGTTCAGGTGGCGCTCAAGGAGATGGTGGTTCAGTCAGATTTGGGCCCTTCCACAGCTGAACATCTACGCGAGCAATTCCACCGCGAAGCAAAAATCCTTGCATCGCTCAGTCACCCTAACCTGGTGCGGGTCACCGATTCCTTCGAATGGCAGGGAAACGCCTATCTGGTCATGAACCTTGTGCAGGGCACCGCTTTAGACCAGGCGCTTGCCTCTCATGGTGCCTTTTCGGAATCAGAAGTTATCCCTTGGGGGATCCAGATTCTTAACGCACTGGGCTATTGCCACGCTCAGGGTGTCATTCACCGCGATATCAAGCCCCAGAACTTGCTCATTCAGCCCGATGGTCAGGTGGTGTTGGTTGACTTCGGGTTGGCTAAACTTTGGAATCAGCATGACCCGCGCACACAGACGGCGCTTCGCGGTATGGGTACCCCAGAATATGCGCCCCCCGAGCAATACGATGGCTCAGCAAGTCATACGGACGCCCGCAGTGATCTGTATAGCCTGGCGGCGACACTCTACCATGCGTTGACGGGACAGGCTCCACCAACGGCTACCATGCGCATCGTTAATCCCCGGGCTCTGGTTCCGCTACGGCAACTCAATCCGGCAGTAAGCCCTCACGTTGAGGCCGCTCTCATGCGCGCCTTGGAGCTTCAGCCCGAGAACCGTTTCCCGGATGCTTCGGCCATGCTGGCTGCGCTATATGCCAGCATGCCTCGTGCCGCTTCTGTGCCTCCAACACAGCGCATGCCAGACTATTCGGCGCCCCCCGTAAAGCCTTTCTCGCCAGCACTTCTCTTGGGTGGGGGATTGTTGCTGTTCATCATGGTGGTGGCGGCTATCTTTGGAATCCGTGGGATGTTATCTGCCCGCCAGCCCCTTGGGGCCTCCACTGCGCCCCCGCTCGTCACCCCGTCACTTCCTATGGCTACGCCATTGCTCGAATTGAAGGCGCCTGCGGCCACAACTGCCAGGGAGAGCGGTACTCCTGATGCGCCTGCCGCATCCTTGCCCTCCGTGACGCCCTCGCCTGCAGCGACATTCGCTAGTCGCGTACCTGAGGGAACCTTGCGCTTGTACTTTGACTCTAACCGCTCTGGAGATTGGAGCATTTATAGTATTGCCTTGAATGGTACGCAGGAAACGCCAGTTATTCGTTCCCCAGGCAGGGGAAGTGGCGATACCGCCTGTAACCCGCAGACCGGACAAATTGCCTATGACACTGATCGGGATGGTAATTGGGAGATTTACACAGCCGATTGGAAGGGGGCTAATCAGATAAACCGTACCTCTCACCCTGCGGACGAGGAAGAGCCAGCCTGGTCCATGGATGGACGCTATCTGGCTTTCAGATCTGACCGCACCGGGAATTGGGACATCTGGATTCTGGACTTGCTGACTCAGGAATTGACTGACGTGACCAGTCACCCTGCTGATGATCGTCACCCGACCTGGTCTCCAGATGGGGAATGGCTTGCCTTCATTTCGGACCGTAGTGGCAATTGGGACATTTACAAAGTGCGAATCAGCGGCGCTGAGCTGACCCCGGTGGTCTCAACCCCCGCGGAAGAGCGCTTTCCCAGCTGGTCTTCTGACGGGGGAAGTATTGCCTACCATGCTCGCCCCACTGTAAGCGCCGATTTCGATATCTATGTTTGGGATATAGCGGACGCAAGTTCACGACGTCTGACTTTTGCCCCAGGTGATGATTGGGCTGCAGCATGGTCGCCCGATGGAACACAAATCGCATTCGTCTCTGAACAGGACGGCAACAACGAGATTTATGTGATGGATCGCGATGGTCGCAACCTCAGGCGATTGACAGTTGATTCTCGTAGCGATACCTGGCCCTGTTGGATGATAGTGCCATGATAGGCTATCCTGTTGGTCTTGTGAGATTGAGGTGTCTATGCCCCAAATAAGCTGCCCTAATTGTGGGATTTTGAATTCAGAATCTGCGCAACGTTGTATTAAGTGCGGCGCAAATCTGACCCCACAACGCATCCCTTTCAGCAGCGGTACACCTGCGCCGCCGAAGTCCCTTTGGCAGAAGATCGCGGATTGGCTGGCAAAGCCTGTCGAAATTGACCCTAAAAGGATTTTGAAATCCCGCCCCCCCGGTGAGCGTCCAGACACGCGCGTTATCCCCATAGCCATTGCTGATGGGCAGCAACCTCCAACATCCCAGCGAGTTCCCTCTCAGCCAGGCTCAAATGGGAGCGCCTCCTCCCCTCGAACGACGGTGGCGCCTTCGCAATTGGCTCCTACGTTCTCCTCGTCCTCTGCGGTGATGCCGCCGTTAGCGGCTTCGGTAAAGGAGCAGCTACAGCCATTCGCTACCGGATCGTTTCTCAATTACAGCGATGGTCGTGTGCAATATAGTTATTTGATCACATCAGTAGCACGTCTGACACACTCGACCTATTATCATGCGCTTGATATGGTCTGTCGCCGCTGTCAGCGGGTGGCAGCTTATGCCAATGTCGCGCCGTCGGCAGACTTTCTATGCCCTCACTGCCAGGCGCCACTTCAGCCTGTGTTGATTCACGAGCATGCCGTGGCCGAACGGCCTGCGATTTCGCCACGTATTCCTGAATTGTTGAACTTAAGCCAGGAATGTCCGGGCGTTCTCAAACATCATGCAATCATCGCTTACGATCGAATTGTCTATGCAGTCACGGATCATCCAGGGAAGTGGGGTGTGGTCGTTCGTGGGCGGCAGCAGCGCTCATTAGACCAGTCGCTGGCAGCGGTGATTCAGCTGGGGCGTCTTATCGAAGTCTTGCATTCGCGTGGCTTCACGTTCTCCGGAAAGGCCGCTGTCTTGCGCGAGTCGCTGGTTAATGTGGGCGGCGCGACTGAATTGTTCCTGGCAGATCTGGGGATTTGCGAGTTGTTGACGACAGATCTCACTCAGGCTCATCGCCAGCGGAGCGCGGACATCGTATTCCTCACAGAATTGCTCGTTTATCTGTTGACGGGCAAGGAGATCTCCTCAAGTCCATCGCCTGTACTGCCCGAACCACTCCTTCCTGTTCTTCAACATGCACTACGCAGCGAATACGCGGCTGTGGGCGACCTGTTGCGGGATTTTGGCTCCTTACCTGTTACCCCACTGCCTGATCGTCCTCTCAAACCCATGCATGGGCAGCGCTCCGATGTCGGACGTCGTCACACCATCAACGAAGATACCGTGGTTACCTTCACGTTTGATAAGGAGCAGGACCGCAAGACCGTGCCTATTGGCTTCTATTTAATTGCCGATGGTATGGGAGGGCATGATGCAGGTAACGTGGCGAGTCGCACGGTATATGAGGTGGTCACCAGCACCATCCTTAACATGCAAGTGCTGCCCGATATCCATAAAGCAACTCGAAAACTTGGAGCGGACGTGTCTGGGGACCTCCTCAAACATGCCATTCAAGAGGCGAACGCCAAACTACAGCGCCAGGCTCAAGCCAGAGGTAATGACATGGGTTCGACGGTCACCGCAGCTCTGTTGATAGGGCACCTGGCTACGGTTGCGAATGTGGGCGATAGCCGGACCTACCTTCTTCGGAAGGGACGACTGGAGCAAATTACGCAGGATCATTCGCTGGTGGCGCGCCTGGTGGATGCCCAGGTGATCAAACCCGAGCAAGCTCGCTACCACCCGCAACGCAACCAGATTTACCGCTCCTTGGGGCAGAAGGGGGATTTGGTGGTGGATACCTTCACCGTGCCTTTGGAGCGTGGCGACCGCTTGATTCTCTGTTGCGATGGGCTCTGGAGCATGGTGGAGGAGCGCGATATCCAACAATTGGTTGAACAGGCACGCACTCCACAGGATGCATGCGATGCCCTGGTGGCGGCAGCCAACCGGGCGGGCGGCGAAGACAACATCTCAGCCATCGTGGTGGAGCTGGTATAACTCAGGAATTGAGGCACACGATCATGAAAATCAAACCGGTGCATATCCTTCTCGGGGTAGGCATCTTATTTGTCATCGGTCTTCTGGCAATTGCTGGCGGATGGTTGGCGCGTCAGTGGTTAGCTGCTCCGGCGCCTGTATCGCCCACGGCACTCGTCACAACGCCGGCAGTGGGTTTGGAGGCGCAGACGGCCACGCTTACGCTCACTCCCATGTCCTCTCCCACCCCCTCAGGTGCAGAACTTCTCGATCCTCAGACAACCTCAACGCCTCGCCCTACCTCAACGCCCCTCCCAAGCCCCACGCTAACCCCTGTTCCGGAATATGAGACAGTCCGCCTCGGAGAAGGCGTGCTTGCAGTTTGTCGCCGGCACTGTCCTGGAATATCCGAAGCCCAAACGCAAGAGTGTAAGGGGGAGGTCATCAGATTGAACAAGTTACGGGGAAGCAACCCTCAGCTTTTTTGGGGGCAGGAACTACGCATGCCCCCCTGTCCGTGAGGGAAATAAGCGCGTGCTGAATTCTGGTCGGGGCTTACCAATTTGGAGTCAACTCGTGTTTGCAGAGATAGCGTAGTGGATCTCGGAAAGTGAGGCGCCATGATTCAATCAAGGACTTTGCAGGACCGTTATCGCGTGCTCCACCAACTGGGCGGCGGGGGGATGGGTATCGTCTATCTGGCTGAGGACACGCGGCTGGCGGGACGCCGTTGTGCCATCAAAGAGCTCTCCCCTGCCAGTTTGCCCGCCGCCGAGCGCGACTGGTCTATTCAAGCCTTCCAGCAAGAAGCTGGCATGCTCGCGAATCTCCATCACCCGGGCTTGACCGCCGTGACAGATTTTTTTGCCGAGGGCAGCAATTGGTACCTGGTGATGGATTTCGTGGAGGGCGAGACCCTGGAGGCGCGGCTTGCGCGTTCGCCGGGGGGGCGATTGCCGTTGAACGAGGCGCTGGGAATCGCGCACCAGCTCTGCGAAGTATTGGATTACCTGCACCGCCAGAATCCTCCGGTTGTATTCCGCGACCTCAAACCGGGAAATATCATGCTCAACACGCAGGGGCAGGTCAAGCTCATTGACTTTGGTATTGCGCGGCACTTCAAACCGGGGAAAAGCGGAGATACGGTCAACATGGGGACGCCGGGCTACGCTGCCCCAGAGCAATATGGGGGCATCGGTCAGAGCGGTCCTCAGGCCGATGTCTATAGCCTGGGGGTGGTGCTATTGCAGATGACGTCCGGCTACAATCCCGTGATGGCGCGAACGCCTTTTCCTCTACCGGCGCCAGGTAGCATCATGCAGGGCTTGCCCCCCCATGTGGAGCAGGCCATCATTTGCGCCACGCAACTGCAACCACAATACCGTTTCCCAACTGTGAAGGACTTCCAACGTGCCTTACAGGGCGGCGGTACACCCAACCCGAATCATACGACCACGATGCCTCCAGTAGGAGGATACCCTTACCCACCTCAACCCCTGGGGGGTGTCTCTGGACCTGCCAGAAATGTCAATACGACTTTGATTATCGGACTTGCCTTTTTAGCATTGCTGTTTTTGGGTGCGGGTCTCGTCGGCTTTAATTATCTGAGATCATTGAATGACCAGACAGTTCCTGCAACCCAACCTCCCGTGGTTTCAGTCGTCACAGAAGAAGTGACCCTGCCTCCAAAAACGCAGCCGACCGCTCTGGCAACCTTGCCTCCCACCGAACCTCCGACCTCCAGACCGACATCCACATCCCCTCCATCGCCCCCGCCCACACCCGAACTGTCGCCGCTTCAATGGGGCAGTATTGGCTATTCCGTGCAGGGGCGGGAGCTCTCTATGGCGACGATAGGTTATTCTGGTAGAACCGCAGTGGTCGTTGTGGGCAGCATTCAGGGTGATCAAACCAGCACGCGGGATGCCGTCAATGCGCTCATCAATCGGATCAATAACGAAAAGAGCGCCATTCCAGCCGGAACCATGTTCTACTTCATCCCCACGATTAACCCGGATGGGAATGCCGCCAATTCACGTTATAATGCCAACGGCGTTGACCTGAACCGGAATTGGGATACCAGTGACTGGCGTTCGGATGCACCTGTGCCGGGTTATACCGAGGGGAAAGCTGGCGCGGGGGGATCTTCTCCCTTCTCGGAGCCGGAAACCAAAGCGCTGCGCGATCTGCTGCAACAATTGCAGCAGGCGGATCTGAAAGTCATTGAGCTTCACTCTTCGGTTAGCTCTCCCAACGAGATCTACTCCGCGGGGCGAAACTCGGACGGTATTGCGAGAATCTTTGCTGATACGTTGGGCTATTCGATTGAGGATTCTTGGGGCGCCTATACACCTACAGGGGAGCTGTTGACCTGGTGTGGGGAGCAAGGCATTGTTGCCATTGATGTCGTCATCCCACAGAAAGGCATCTCGTCCGTAGACCGCGCCTTTCAAGCGCTGATTGCAGCCGCAGAATATTGACGAGCCTGTGAAAACTAATATTGAGGTGGACGGGTGCACACGAAACACCGCATATTAACCTACGTCATTTACGGGGTGGGGGCGGTCATAGTCTTGGGGCTGATTGGTTTGGGAATAGGCTGGGCTTTAGACTCAGCTGCCGGAAAGTCAGGCGCTGCCGAGCAGACAAGCCCAGAGATTGAGGTCGTTTTGCCAACAGCGACCGTCACAGTCACTATGGCAACGTCTACGCCTGTTGTGGTGGCAACCGCCACGCCAGAACCAACGCCCACGCACACCCCTACGCCCACGCCTACACCGCCGCCCTTGCCTTTCGAGGAAGCCTTTATCTACGGAACCTCCGTCGAAGACCGTCCGCTACAAGGGTACCGTCTGGGAACGGGTGTATCAGCCCGGTTCATCATTGGTGCGATTCACGGCGGATATGAGTGGAATACTGTTGAGGTAGTGAGCAAGACGCTGGAATATTATCGAGAGCATCGCGAGGAGCTGCCTTCGAATGTGGCCCTATATCTCATCCCGCTCGCCAACCCTGATGGCTACGCAGCGGGGAGGGATGCGATTGTCGGGCGCACGAATGCGCACAGCGTAGATTTGAACCGCAACTGGGACTATGCCTGGCAGCCCACCGCCACACACGGCACCCGACCGGTGAGTGCGGGCACTGCGCCTTTCTCTGAACCGGAGACTGCGGCCTTGCGTGATTTGCTGCTGGAAAAACGTCCAGATGCGGTGATTTTCTATCACAGCGCCATGGGCGTCGTCTTCTCGGGTGCGGATAGGGAAAACTCATTTACCTACGAGCTCGCCGAAGTCATCGCTGCGGCCACGGGTTACCGGCACCAGACCGAGGGCATTCCCGGGCAAATCACCACAGGAGACGCCATAGATTGGCTCTCGAGCATGGGCATCGCCGGTACCGAGGTTGAATTGACAACCCACGCCAGTATTGACGAGGCGGAGTGGCAGCGCAACCTGAAGGGGATCAAAGCGTTCCTCGATTGGCAGGCACCGCAGGCAGGTGTTGCGGACGAGGGAGCGACCGTTGAGACGCCATCAAGTGGAGTGCCGATCAATGGGCAACCCACACCTGAGCCGCTAGCCGGGTATAAGTGGTACACTATTCCAGAAAAGATCACTCTATCACACATAGTGTATGAGATATGCCAGAACAGTAATATTACCCTGGATGAATTGGTAGAGCTCAATCAAATTGCTGATCCAAATTTAGTCGGTGCAGGTGACACAATCCTTATTCCTGAAGATTGCCAATGAACTATCCGTGCGCTTCACCCTGGCTGTATACGTCTGTCCCTTGCGGGTGCGGAGTGGTTGCATGATTGGAATCCGGGGGAGGTATTTCATTGTCACACCGCCCGATTTGAGCAACCATGATGGCCAGCCGTTCTTCGATACATTGCTTGATAGAGGGTTAAGTATCAGTTCAATCAAGGAGGTGTCATTGTGAATTGTCCTCATTGTGGTAATCCATTACGTCCTGGCGCTGTCTTCTGTCCCCGTTGTGGCAACTCCACGCAGACTGCCGCCCCGCAATCGCCCGCTGTGCCCCAACCACCCGCTGCCCCTTTAACTACTCCTGTCAGCGGCATGCAGCAGCTGCCGAGTATGCCCCAGAATAATCCGCCGTATTCCCCTGGCCCGGCGCCCGTCTATTCCTCGCCGCCGGTTCAGCCCCCCTACATGCCGCAGCCCTATGGCGTTGCTCCTCAGGCTATCGGTCAGCTGGGGGCAGCTGGACAATCTTCCAGCTTATGGGGTCCCTTTGCCGGTTACGGCATGCGACGTGAGCATATCGCCTGGCTGTTGCAGGGGCTGGGTCAGCGCGCCGAGGATTTGCGCAACAAGGTAACGCAGCAATTCGCGCAACGGCAGATTCCTGACGCGCGGGTTGATTTGCTGACCCTCACCGGCAAAGGCATTGCCGTGGAGCAACGTCCGTTCTATCGCATCCAACGAGGGTTGGCGACGGTCTGGCTTTATGTAGCGCGCTTTGGGGAGGACCTGTATATCTCTCAGGTTTCCTACATCAAGGGTCAAATTAGCCTTGCCCGTGTTATTCTGCTGTTCGCTATGATTGGCTTCATCATCCTTTCGGGAATCAGCAGCGCCGCGGTTTCAAGCAACCTGTCGGGGGCAATGAATAGTGTACCGGCGTTCCTCGGAGGATCTTCGGAAGACCTAAACGTAGCGCTTTTGGCATCGCTTGTATGTTGCTTCGGTCCTCTGGGGGCGATATCGCAGATCGGCCTCATCTTTGGGCTGATTTTCAGCGTCTACAAATACCTCACCGAGAAAGATTTCCTCGCCCTGCTGCGCGCCAAGCCCAATGAATTCCAGGAGGATGACATCATTTCATTGGAGAAAGCGGTCAATGAGACGGTACGGCAGAGTGCAGACATCATCGGCATTGACCTCAAGCTGTTAGAACCGGGCAAGGCATATCAGTCTACCCGTAGACTGATATAAGAAATACAGGTAGAAAGTGCAGGCACTCACATGAATTCCTGCCCGCATTGTGGGCAAGCTGTACGTGTTGGCGCACGCTTCTGTGGCAGCTGCGGCCAGGCACTTCCGGCTGTGGTCACCGCGCCGGTGGCTGCGCCACCCCTCATGCAAGCTATAACGTCGCCGCACATCCAGCTAGAACGCTCACTGACACCGGGTGCTTCGGTGACGGTGCTCAGTCCGCTGGCGCCTGAGCAGGCTATGTTTGGCTACCGGGTGGCGCGCTTGCCCGATTGGCTTTCCGCCCCCGAGACGTTGGGCCAGACTGATGCAGAAAAACTGGCTTGGGTGCTGCGCACGTGGCAACAAGCGCTTTCCAGCTTGTGGAAGTGGAAAACCTGTGCCTTTGCCCTGCGCTTTCTATCGCAACCACAACAAGGCGCGATCGAGATGACTGTGCTGGCGCGGGCGCGCCCGTCGCGCGATGCCGCTTCTGTCGCCCAGGCATTTGCCGCAGACATCCAGGCGCAGTTTGCAGCATTGCGTCTGGGTTTGCAGCCGCTGAATGCCGCCGAGCTCAGTCAGGCGCGCGCGCTGCCCGGCCAGGTCTTCGTGGAAGTACGCCAACATGAGAAGGTGGTACGCCTCAACCTGGGCGCTGCCTATGTGGTTCATCCTTTGCGCCAGGCTGCTGGAGATTTCAGGCTGGTTTTCGAGACTCTGCTACGCACCAACACGCCGACACTGCTCAGCCTGCTCCTCGAACCGGTAGAATTAGCGACTGTAGAGCGGCAGGAATTCGCGCAAGCTGCCGCTGCAGCCAAGACCTTCTCGGATTTCCAGTACAGCGGTCAGTATTACCAGGGACGGTGGCAGGATCCACAAGCCGCGTTGGTGGGCGCCGCCTATGCAGAGCTTGTACGGCGCCTGGATCAACCCTTCCTCTGCGCGGCGCACATTGCCGCGGCAGATGCTCCCGCAGCCTGGACGGTGGCCCGCGCCCTCTCCGATGCTCTCGCGGCCGAGGCACCGCCGGCGCAATCGTCGCAAAACACCGAACAACTCCCGGTGCAGTGTGACATTGTATCAGCCCGAGACCCGCAACAGCTTGCCGCGCTTCAGCTAGCGCTAAATCAGTTGACATTCACGCTCTGGGATACCGTCATTGCCACGCCGGGAAAGGAGCGCCTGCGCTATCTCACTGATGCAGCGGGCGCGGCATCAGTGGTGCGTTTCCCCGTGCCGGGGCGCTCGGGGATGGCGGGTGTACCAGTGCGACAGGTCGCGCCGGGCTACGGGCAGGGAGCGCAACGTGCCCAGGTCGCGGCAGATGAGATTGCCGTAGGAACATTCCTGACTGGTGGAGTGGGAACGATCCAGTGTTCGGCGTTGACCCGCCATGGTTTGATCGTGGGTTTTACCGGCAGCGGCAAGACTAACACCTGTCTCTATTTGATCGAGCAGCTCTGGCAACAGCATCACATCCCTGTGCTGATCATCGAACCGGCAAAAAACGAGTACCGGGGATTGCTCACCCGACGCGGCTTCGAGACCACGCGCGTTTTCACATTGGGGGATGAAGCCGTCTCGCCTTTTCGCTTGAACCCCTTTGAACTTTTGCCGGGCGTGCGGCTGGAAGCGCATCTCTCGACGCTCAAGACTTGCTTCAATGCTGCCCTGCCGCAGTTTGGTGTTCTGCCTACGCTAGTGGAGGAGGCCCTCATTCGCATCTATCGGGACAAGGGCTGGGACCTCACGGATAGGGCCGAACCCCAAGAGAAACGTCTCTTCCCTACCCTGCGCGACATGTACACGATGATCATTCGCGTGACCGAGGAGCGTGGTTATGCGGGCGAGGTGCGCGACAATATTCGCGCTGCCGCCGCTGGACGCATCGGCAGCCTGCTCGCGGGAAGTAAGGGCGCAATGTTCAGTTGCCAGCACTCTATTCCGATGGAGATTTTGCTCGGCGGGCCCGTTGTCTTGGAGCTGGACACGCTCAACGACAACGAAAAGGCGCTGGCGATGATGTTTCTGCTCATGCAGCTGCGCGAGCATTGCAAGCTCAACCGCCCAGATAATCAGTTGGCGCACATCACCTTGATTGAGGAGGCCCATCGGGTGTTGGAGGAGGTGCCCTCGGTCGCCGGGAGCGAAGTGGCTGCGGATACCCGCGCCGAAGCGGTGCACTTTTTCGGCGGGATGCTGGCGGAAATTCGCGCCTACGGTGAAGGCATTCTCATCGCGGAACAATCGCCAAGCAAACTGGCAGCGGATGCAGTGCGCAACACCAACCTCAAAATCGTGCACATGCTTCTCGATAGCCGCGATCGCGAAGCCATGGCGGGGGCGATGATCATAGATGAGGGGCAACAGACCTTTCTGGGCAAGTTGCCGGTGGGCCAGGCAGCTGTTTTCATGACCGGGTACGAGAAAGCCACGTTTGTACAAATCCCCCCCATTAAGGGTGAGGGCTTCTCAGAACGTCTGCCCGAGACCGAGGTCATTCAACGGATGGAAGCTTTCCGTCAAAAACACAGCGCGGCCTATTTACCCTTCGACGGTTGTCGCTTCTGCGGGAAACCTTGCGCGTATCGCAAGCGTATCGAGCCGTTGACGCTGGATAAGGCGCTCCATGCGGCTTTCAGTGAAGCTTTACTCACCTTCGACAAGCGTACCGCGCCCGGCGACCTGGCGCACAACTGGGACGCCGTGGCTCGCGCCTGCGCCGCTGTCGCCAATCAGGCGGGTTACGCTGGCGAGGCCGATGCCGCCTACTGCTACCTGGCGCACGAGATTGATTTCCCCTTCACCCCAAACATGCGCAAGCAGTTCGTCGCCGCTTTTCAGCGCGTTGGAGGCAAATAATGGAAAGCATCAAACCCGTGGTGGATACCGCAGTTCAAGCCGCCAGGGCCGGCGTCGAGGCGGTGCAGAAAGCCTGGTCGTTGATGGAGGCAGCTACGGAGAAAAAACCCCCCTCGGAGCTGCTCAGCCAATCCGCGGTGCGCCGCATTCAGGGGCAGGATGAAGGCGGGTGAAACGTGGATGAACCCCGCGAATGCTGAAAACCGTAATGCCGGGGAAAGGACTTTTGGGATCATTGAGCCTTGTTGGGCAGTGTGCGATACAGGAGGGGGGTATGGCCTTCAATGGGCTACCAGAATGGCCAGCCGGGCGCGGTAAAAGACTGGCCCGAGCCAGACACACACACGCTGCGGCCGGTCTCCGACCGAGCCAGACACACGCTGTGGCCGGTCTCTGACCGAGCCGCCGGCGGGACTTTGGCTTGTGGCGCGGGCGCGGTCAAAGACCGCCCCGAGCGACACACGCGCTGCGGCCGGTCTCCGACCGAGCCAGACACACGCTGTGGCCGGTCTCCGACCGAGCCGCCGCTGGCTACCAACTTGAATGGGCAGGCGGGCGCGGTCAGGAGACCGGACCGAGCCAGACACACACACGCTGCGGCCGGTCTCCGACCGAGCCAGACACACGCTGCGGCCGGTCTCTGACCGAGCCGCCGCGGGCAAATCTGAATGGGCAGGCGGGCGCGGTCAAAGACCGGCCCGAGCGACACACACGCTGCGGCCGGTCTTCGACCGAGCCAGACACACGCTGTGGCCGGTCTCCGACCGAGCCGCCGCGGGCTACCAACTTGAATGGTCAGGCGGGCGCGGTCAGGAGACCGGCCCGAGCCAGACACACACGCTGCGGCCGGTCTCTGACCGAGCCGCCGGCGGCAAATCTGAATGGCCGGGCGGGCGCGGTCAGGAGACCGGCCCGAGCCAGACACACACGCTGCGGCCGGTCTCCGACCGAGCCGCCGGCGGGACTTTGGCTTGTGGCGCGGGCGCGGTCAGGAGACCGGCCCGAGCCAGACACACACGCTGCGGCCGGTCTCCGACCGAGCCGCCGCGGGCAAATCTGGATGGCCAGGCGGGCGCGGTCAAAGACCGGCCCGAGCCAGACACACGCTGCGGCCGGTCTCTGACCGAGCCGCCGCTGGCAAATCTGGATGGCCGGGCGGGCGCGGTCAAAGACCGGCCCGAGCGACACACGCGCTGCGGCCGGTCTCCGACCGAGCCAGACACACGCTGTGGCCGGTCTCCGACCGAGCCACCAGCGGGGCGACTTTGGCTTGTGGCGCGGGCGCGGTCAGGAGACCGGCCTGAGCCAGGCACACGCGCGCGGCCGGTCTCCGACCGAGCCACCAGCGGGGCGACTTTGGCTTGTGGCGCGGGCGCGGTCAGGAGACCGGCCCGAGCCGCCAGGCGGGCGCGGTCAGGAGACCGGCCCGAGCCAGACACACAAGCTGCGGCCGGTCTCCGACCGAGCCACCAGGAGTTGATATTTGGAAACACTGCGTATCCATGAAGATTGCGCCTTGTACTATCTGACATTCTCGGTCATTCAATGGTTGCCCGTTTTCGTCAGCGAGGAATCATGTTTGATCATTACCGAGAGTTTGAACTTCTGCCACCGCGAGAAGGGTCTACGGATTAATGCTTTCGTGATTATGCCAACGCATCTTCACTTAATTGTCACAGATGTGGATTACAATGTCGAGCGGTTACGCCAAACCATCACCGATCTGCGGAAATACACAGGCAAACAACTGGCAAGGTATGCTGTGGAAAAAGGGCCGGCGGTATTTCGCCAGGCAATTCAAGGGACACTGCGCGAAGACCGTGCCAACCATTTCTGGCAGCAAAGTCGCCATGCAGAGGGGCTTTACACCTACCCTTTCTGGAAAACGAAATTCAACTATCTGCATGATAATCCACGTCGCAAAGGTCTGGTACGCGAGGCAACTGCATGGCGGTTTTCCTCGGCAGCCAAGTGGTTGTTGGAACCGGCAGGCGAATCTGATGTGGAATTGACGGGAGTTGAGTGGTGAACATGCTGATGGATTATGGTCAGAGATCATCTGGAGTTAAAAGGGGGCGCCATGAAGCACATTCGCATTGATACTGAACAGGTGCGCGAATCCGCCTGGCGTTTTGACTATGCCAGTACACAGCTCACCGAAACTGCCGCTGCCTTGCGTCGCGCCATCCACTCCCTGGATACTGGCGCCTGGGATGGTCGCAGTCGTTGGCGGATTGAACCCGAACTGGGACGGGTCACTCCACAATGTCAGGAGCTATCTGAAGAGCTCCATCGTCTGGGGCGGCTGCTGGATAGAGTAGCGACTACGTTCGAACAACAAGATGCGCAGGCATCCACTGCGGTTTTCAACCTGCCCTGGGATATTGACCTGGCGGCGCCTTTGATGCTTGACGTGGTTGTCAGTGACGCTGGAACAAATCCCCCTGCCGCAGCTACGGATGTCATTGGTGGGCATCTCAAAAACGTCTCTAAAGCTGCTGAAAAACTTCAGGATTGGGTGGATCTCAGGGATATCAGTGCGAGCTTTGCAGTAGCCGGTCTTTTGACCTACGGTGTTACCTATCCGGGCCAGGTCATTTTCTGGGGCACTCATGATCTCAAAGAGTGGGCTGGGTTTAGCCCCTATCTTACCCACATCAAATCTGCCAATCTGTCCGCACACATGGCAAAGGCAGCCTGGAAAGATAGCTTCAGCAAAGGCAATATCCTTCTTGAAGGCGCCACTGAGCTGGGTGAAAACTGGGAGGAATACCAGGGTGATACCGGCAAGGTTGCCACCGGCGTAATTGTGGATACTGCCATAGGCGTGGGTTGTTCCGCAGCTGGCGCTTGGGTTGGTGCCGTTGCTGGCGCAGCACTTGGCAGCGCTTTAGGCCCTGTGGGGACTGTGATTGGTGGGAAAATCGGCGGCGTATTGGGCAGCAGAGCGGCTTCTTGGGCCGCTGAGCAATTAGAGAATGTCAAGGTGAGTGATAAAGAACTGGACCAATGGGTGGTGGATGGGATCTCTAGCGGCGTCAACGCTGGTGCACAGCACCTTGACCGGGCGTTGGACGATCTTGCGGGCAGAGTGAGCCGTCTGTTTCAATTTTGAGCCGGCGTGAAGGGAGAAATAACATGTCTGATGCAGGATTTTTGCTCAGTGTTGAGGAACTGGCTCTGGCGCTCAGCGCTTTGGGACAGTCGCAGATGGCACACGACATCATGGTAGCGCAATTAGGGAATATGTCTGCCGATGAAGCTCACGTGCGTTTGAAGACCGCCGGGCATTCGCTGTTGGCACGGGGACGGCTGACCTTGGATGCTGAAGCGCGTTTGCAGCTGGCCCCAGATTTGGAGCGGCTAGTCTCTGCGCTTATCCAACCGGCCTTTTCATTGCGTTATCATCGTTCTCAACCTCGGGGTGAATGGTCAGCTGCATTCCATTTCCTTAACGGCGCGATTGTGGCGCATCGCGTCGAGCAAGGATTGTTGCACCATTTGGTTGAGATCCATGATGCAGCGATGGTTGTCCAGGAGGGAGTGGAATTCTTCGAGATAGCACAAGCCTTGCCTTTTGAGATGCCAGCAAGCCACTTGCCGGCTGACTTTTTGACAGCACTCAAGGATGCGAATGCTGCTGTGCTGGAACAGCATTTACGGGCGCAGCTCTATCTATCGGAGATAGTGCAGCAGTGGCTGCGGCAGGATTTGCTCAATAGCCGTTATCGTGGGAGCGCCTTGCGCGTCGTGTATACAGCGGAGCATATTCCAACTTCCGAAAGGGGCGTGTTGCTCTTGGGGGGGGCAGAACGTGTGTGGTTGTTTCGATTCAACGGACCAGATGCCCCAATGGATATGTTGCCCGGCACTGTGTCGCAATTCACACAGGAGATACAGGCCCTGCTGGCGTGAAGCCTCGGCGATTTCTGGTTGATTGAAGGGCGGGGCTGTATTTAATCTGGTGAGGTACGCTGCCAGGCAGTGCTGATTTAGGCGGTTTCAGACGGGTGTCTGGTGTCTGTCTGCACCGTTTAGGCAGATACAACATGGCGACGATGCGGCGGCATTCCGCCGTTTTGATCTCTTCTTTCTCTTTGGCTCTTTGGCTCCTTGGCTCTTTGGCTGGTGTGGGTCAGGCACTGCCTTGAGGGGGTGTTCTTGAGAGACGAAAGGCAGCAGGTACATGAAATCAAAGCCAGAGATTGCCTTTTTTATTTTCTCACTCATCCTGGTAAGCACTCTCACCTCTGAGGTGGACCATGAAAGGCATTTCCCATTTCATCACCGGCGTAGCGATCGCCACTTTCTTCCCCGAGGTGGTGCGGGCGGGAGCGGCCGGCGGCCTGCTGCCGGTCCTTGGCGGCATCGGCGGCATTTTGCCCGACACTCTGGACTTCAAGTTTGCGCGCTATTGGGAGAAATTTGACGTCGAGATTGATCCCGGCCCGGAGCCCGATGCTGCGGCGATTGCCGAGGCGCTCGTCGCCGCAATGCGCCAGGCTTACACGACCGGCAAGGATTGCAATCTCGTCGCGCATACCATTCGGATGGGGGCGGACCTGTGGCGCGAGTACGTCATCCGCTTCCTCCCTGAGAGTGATGAGGTCGCGGTGCGCATCGGGCCGTTGGTCAACACCGGACAGGTGCCCTACGCTGGCAGCGAACCGGAGGGCGCGCAGGAAGTCCGCCGCGCGGTCGGCGCGCCCCTGGTGAACACGTACAGCGAGGAATATCGCGTCAATATCTTCTCCGGGCCGACGTTCCGCTTCGCGCGCGAAGGCGAGCAGCTACAGGTACACTTCCTGGACTGGCACCATCGCTGGACGCACAGTTTGATCCTGGCGCTGGGGGTGGGCCTGCTGCTGGGACTCCTGCTCGGCGTGGTCACCGGCGACTGGGAGACTGCCGGGTGGGGCGGCGTCGTGACCTGGCTGGGCTTCAGCGGACACATCCTGGAGGATCAGCTGGGACACATGGGCAGCAATCTCTTCTGGCCCATCTCCACCAAACGCCTGCCCGGCCCTGGCTGGATTCATGCCGGGGACGCCATCCCTAATTTCCTGACCGTGTGGACTTCCGTGGCCCTCATCCTCTTCAACCTGGATCGTTTTTCCGCCGCTCCCCTGCTCCCGCCGGGGCCCTACCTGCTGGGGGCGTTGGGCGTCCCCTGGGCGGTGCTCGTCGGGCTCTACGTGCTGGGCAAACGCCGTGCTCAGGCTCCCCAACGCTCTCCCGAATCCCTGCGCCAGGCGGAGAGGATTGCCGAGGCGGAGCCGGTGGAGGTCGCCTGAAAACCGCTTGTGGTATAATCTTTCTTTGTGAAACCTGAACGCTCACACCGCTGGCTATGGGTTGGCTGCCTGCTCATGGGGCTCTGGGTATGGAGCGGGTGTGGGACCGTCATCACGCCGGTGGCGGTGCCCACACCTACTGGAGGCGCCATGCCGCCCGCTTCATCGCGCGTCACGGCGACGGCGACCCTCGCGCCGGCGGCCTTCTTGACCCCCATCCCGCCCACGCCGACCCTCACTCCTTCGCCCTCGCCCACGCCGGTCGTGCATTACGTCGCCTCGGGGGACACCCTCTTCGGCATTGCCCTGGAATATGGCGTTACCGTAGATGCGCTCCTCCATGCCAACGGCCTTGACGTCAATGAGTATCTGGACATCGGGCAGGCCTTAATCATCCCCCTGCAGGCGGCGGAAGCCGAACTGCCCCTGGCGGGGGAGCCACTCAGCAATCTCATTTTGCCTACGCCAACGCCGCAGCCCCTGGAGCTCGTCGGCGTCTCATTGCGCCGCACTGCCGTAGGCGGATTGTTGTGCCTGGGGGCCGTCCGCAACGTCATCGGCGTTCCGGTGACGAACCTGCAGGTTCAGGCGGTGTTAGTGGATGCGGCGGGCAATCCTCTCGCGCAGCAGACCGCGCTGGCGGCGGTGGATTATCTCCAGCCGGAGCAGCGTGCTCCCTTCGCCGTGACTTTCCTCGATCCACCTGCCCAAGCGGTGGACGTGCGTGTCGCCCTGCTGCGGGCGGAGACCATCAGCGCCATCACGGAGGATTTTGTCCCTCTGACCGTCGCCGATCTCGATGCCGGCATGTCCGGCCCCCAATACCGGGTGACGGGCAGCCTGGTGAATGCGTCTGGCGGACCGGTGACGCTGGCGACCGTCGTGATCACCCTCTTCGACGCCGAGGGACTGGTGTTGGGATATCGTGAGGCCATGTTGGAGGACGTCACCACGCTGGACCCTGGCGCCCGAGCCGCCTTTTCGATGCTGCTCACCTTCCAGGGAGAAACGCCGCCGGCGGCGTATGAGGCGCTTGCCTGGGCCACGCGCGTTCACTGATCTTCGTGGGCAAGAAGAAGAGACGAGGATAAAAGATGCCTGAATCGAAAAAGTACCGCACCATTCGCGCTGTGGTGAGCTTTCTGTTTCACCTGCTGGCCCGCATCGAAGTAGCAGGCGTGGAGAATATCCCGCAGGAAGGGCCGTTGATCGTCGCCATCAATCACGTCAGCCGCCTGGATACCGTCGTGCTGGGCATTACCCCGACCCGTCACATCTACGCTTTTGCCGCCACCAAATACAAATCCTACCCGCTATTCCGTTGGATTTTGGAAGCGGCCGGTGTGATCTGGGTGCGGCGCACCGATTTTGACCGCGAGGCTCTGCTCCAGGCGATTGAACTGTTGCGGCGAGGCGAGGCCTTGGGCATTGCGCCTGAAGGGACGCGCTCGCGTACCGGCGCCTTGCAGCCGGCGAAATCTGGCGTGGCGTTTCTGGCCGCGCGCACGGGAGCGACCATCATCCCGGTGGCGATCACCGGCACGCAGCACATGGTGCGTGACTTCAAACATCTGCGCCGGATGCGGATTCGGGTGGTCTACGGGCAGCCGTTCCGCCTGCCCCAGGAGGGGCGGTTGAGCTCGGCGGAATTGCAAGAGGCTACCACCTTCATCATGCGCCGCATCGCTGAGCTGCTGCCGCCGGAATATCGCGGCGTCTATGCGGATGAAGGGTGCGCTGGCGCTTGAGCACGAACAAAAAGCGCGAAGTTTGTTTGACAGATCTGGAAGTATGGTATAATGCTCGTTTGCTTACACGATGGAAAAACAGCATTTTCGGAGAATTGAAGCGGGGGTGGATTCCCTCTCCGCTTCACTTTGCGTGTTTGTAAAACACCTGCTCTGCGGACGGACTGTTCCGAAAGCGCTCCGGGAGGGATGAAAAGAGCATGTTAGTAGCCGATCTGGGTGTGAAATCCTATGCGCGCATTCCCAGCGCCTTGCCCCTGCCTGGCCTGGTCGAGGTGCAGTTGGAGTCTTACGAGTGGCTCAAGGGGGAGGGTCTTTGGTTACTGTTCGACGAGATCTCGCCCATCGAGAGCTACAATGGCCTGTTGAGCCTGTATCTCCCTGGTTCCAGGGCTCAGGAGGCAGGTTTCGATCTCAAATATCGTTTTGGCGAGCCCAAGTATACCCAGCAAGAATGCCTGGATCGGGACCTCACCTACGCCATCCCCCTCTATGTGGACGTGGCCTTGCTGATCCGCGAGACGGGCGAGATCGTCGAGCAGGAAATCTTCCTGGGCGATTTGCCGGAGATGACGGAGAATGCGACCTTTATCATCAACGGCACGGAGCGCGTCGTGGTCAGCCAATTGATTCGCTCCCCGGGTGTGTATTTCGGCGTGGAAGAGGATGGCGGTCGGCGCCTGGCCACGGCCAAGCTGATCCCCGATCGCGGCGCCTGGATGGAGTTCGAAACGCGCAAGTCCGGCTATTTGACTCTGCGCTTCAACCGCAAGCGCACGGTGCCTATCACCATTTTCCTTCGGGCCCTGGCAGCGGTGGATGACGAACTGCACAGCGCCAGCCTCGTGCAGGGCACGAATGAGGAGCTCTTCCAACTCTTCACTGAGGCCGATAACGACCCGGATCATCCCTGGATCGCGACCACGATGCGGCAGGAACCGAATTGGGAATCCAAGGCGGGGCGGACGGTGGCGCAAGAAGCGCTCATCGAGTTCTACCGTCGGATGCGCCCCGGCGATCCGCCGACGTTAGACAACGCTCAGGAATATCTCGTCTCGCAGATGTTCGACCCGCAGCGCTACAATTTGCAGCGCGTGGGACGCTACAAGCTCAATCAACGCATGGGCCTCAACATCCCCATGACCATCCGCACGATCACCAAAGATGACCTGGTGGCGCTCACGCGACGCATGATTCTCATCAACAACGGTGTCGCCGGCCCCGATGACATGGATCACCTGGGCAATCGCCGGGTGAAGACGGTGGGGGAACTTGTGCAGTCCAAGATCCGCGTGGGCCTCGTCCGCATGGAGCGGGTCGTCAAGGAGCGCATGAGTCTCCGCGAGGAGTCGCCTACGCCGGTCAGCCTGATCAATATCCGCCCGGTGGTGGCGGCCATTCGGGAATTCTTCGGCTCCAGCCAGCTCTCGCAGTTCATGGAGCAGACCAATCCGCTATCGAGCCTCACGCACAAGCGCACGCTCTCGGCCCTGGGTCCGGGCGGCCTGCGCCGTGAGCGCGCCGGCTTTGACGTCCGCGACGTCCATCATAGCCACTACGGGCGCATCTGCCCCATTGAGACCCCCGAAGGCCCGAATATCGGCCTCATCGGGCGTCTGGGGACCTACGCGCGGGTGAATGATCTGGGTTTCATTGAGACGCCGTACCGCAAAGTTTTGCGGGTAGTACAGGGCACCGAGGAGGAATTGCTCGGCGAGACCCTGCGCGAGGACGTGACTGACCCGGATACGGGCGAAGTCGTCGCTACGGCAGAGACGAAGGTGGACGCGGAGCTGGCCCGGCGTCTCGCGGCGCTGAATCTGAGCGAGCCCATCAAAATCGTTCCCCGTGTCACGCCGGAAGTCCTTTATCTGTCCGCCGACCGTGAGGAGCCGTACACCATCGCGCAGGCGAGTGCGTTGTTGGATGCGGACGGGCACTTCGTGCTCAAGCGCATCGCCGCCCGCAAGGGGGAGCAGTTCATTTTCACGACGCCGGATCGCGTAGACTACATTGACGTGGCGCCGATTCAGGTCGTGGGCATTTCGGCGGCGCTGATTCCCTTCCTGGAGCACGACGACGCCAACCGTGCGCTCATGGGTTCCAATATGCAGCGGCAGGCCGTGCCCCTGTTGTTGCCGGAAGCGCCCTATGTCGGCACCGGCATGGAAGGTCCCGCCGCGGCCAACTCTGGCCTGGTGATGGTGTCGAAGGGCGAGGGCGTGGTGCGCAGCGTCTCTGGCGACCGCGTGGTGGTTTTGCAGGACGACGGCACGCTGGAGACGTACACCCTGCGCAAGTACAGCCGCTCGAATCAGAGCACCTGCATTGATCAGCGGCCAGTGGTCCGCAAGGGGCAGCGCGTAGGGCGCGGTGATGTGCTGGCGGACAGCTCCTCCACGGAAAGCGGCAGCCTGGCGTTGGGGCAGAACGTCCTGGTGGCGTTCATGTCCTGGGAGGGCGGCAATTACGAGGACGCCATTCTGCTCAGCGAGCGGCTGGTGGAGGAGGACAAATTTTCCTCCGTGCACATTGAAAAGCATGAGCTCACGGCCCGCGACACCAAGCTGGGCCCCGAAGAGGTCACGCGGGAAATCCCCAATGTCTCCGATGATGCGCTCCGCGACCTGGATGAGGAAGGCATCATCCGCGTGGGGGCGGAGGTCGGCCCGCTGGACATTCTGGTGGGCAAGATCACTCCCAAGGGCGAGAAAGAGCTCACGCCGGAGGAGAAGCTGCTGCGCGCCATTTTCGGCGAGAAATTGCGCGATGTGAAGGACACCAGTCTGCGCATGCCTCACGGGGCCAGCGGCAAGGTGGTGGACATCAAAGTCTTCGACCGCGACGAGTACCGCGACTTGCCGGCGGGTGTGGAGCGTGTGGTGCGCGTCAGCGTCGCCCAGCGGCGCAAGATCATGGCGGGCGACAAGATGGCCGGGCGCCATGGCAACAAGGGTGTGATCTCCAAAGTCGTGCCGGTGGAGGACATGCCCTTCCTGACGGACGGCACGCCGATTGACATCATTCTCAATCCCCTGGGGGTGCCGGGGCGCATGAGCATCGGCCAGGTTCTGGAGACGCACCTGGGATGGGCCTCCGAGCGCCTGGGATTCCGCACCGTCTCGCCCGTTTTCGATGGCGCCGATGAGGTGGAAATCGCTGCCGAACTCGCTCGCGCCTGGTTGATTGATCAGGCCTGGGCTGAGGCCTTGGAGCGCGCGTGGGCGTGGCTCAAAGCGCAGAACTACGATCTCGAACAGCTGCGCGACGACGATGAAGCGCGCCTGATCTACGTAGCAGCCTGGCTTTCCCAGTTCGGCTATGAGGTGGATCGCCTGCGGGATGATACCATCTACGCCCGGCGTTCGGTATTGCAAGAATGGCTGCGCGAGCTGGGGTATCGCCCTGAGGCTTTGCTGGTCTTTGAAGATGACCCCCGCTCGATGGAAGCGCGCCGTGAGGCGGACCTGCGGGTTCAGGCGGTCTGTGCGCGGCTGTGGATGGAGGGGCGTGGCCAGGACGTCTCCGGCCTTGAGGATGAAGCGCTGCTGCTCAAAGCCACGGCCTACAGCCAGGAGACCAACGAGCCTTTGCCGACGTTGGGCAAAATGGTGTTGTACGATGGTAAGACCGGAAAGCCCTACGATCAACCCATCACCGTGGGCATCATCTACATGTTCAAACTGGCCCATCTGGTGGAGGACAAAGTCCACACCCGTTCGACCGGGCCGTACTCGCTGGTGACGCAGCAGCCCTTGGGCGGCAAGGCGCAATTCGGCGGTCAGCGCTTCGGCGAGATGGAGGTGTGGGCGCTGGAGGCTTACGGCGCTGCTTACATCTTGCAGGAGATGCTCACCATCAAATCCGACGATGTTCAGGGCCGCGTCAAGGCCTATGAATCCATCGTCAAGGGCTTGCCGATCGAGGAACCGGGGATTCCGGCTTCGTTCAAGGTGCTGGTGAAAGAGCTGCAGAGCCTGGCGCTGGCGGTGGAAGCCGTGACCGATTCCGGCGAAGTGCTGCATTTTGGCCGCGATGAGCGGCGGGCGCAATTGCCCAAGCTCGGCATGGGCCTGCTGGGCCTGGCCCCGGAGAAATTTTAGCCCTGCGGAGCAGGGTTTGACCTTTTATCGCTTTGTGGTATCATGAGCGTCCGATGAGGTGACAGCCAGATACCCTGCACTTCACGAAAGTGGGAAGGACGAAATTGAAGAGAGGCCATCATGAGCGGTAGGATGGCCTTCTTCAGTGGAATTTTCAGGAGGAAAAGGTGCCTACAATTAATCAGTTAGTGCGGAAAGGGCGGAAGCCCAAGGGACATCTGTCGAAGTCCCCGGCACTGCAGTACAATCTGAATACCAAGCGGGGCAATCGGCGCTCGCGGGCCGAGAAAGGCAATCCGCAGAAGCGGGGCGTCTGCACGGTGGTGCGTACCACGACCCCTAAGAAGCCCAATTCGGCGTTGCGGAAGATTGCTCGTGTGCGGCTGTCCAACCGTATCGAAGTCACGGCTTATATTCCCGGCGAGGGCCACAACCTGCAAGAGCACTCCGTGGTGTTGGTCCGCGGGGGACGTGTGAGGGATCTGCCCGGTGTCCGGTATCACATCGTGCGGGGGACTCTGGACTCCAGTGGCGTGAAAGACCGACACCAGCAACGTTCCAAGTACGGGGCGAAGGCTGCCGCGGCGGCTGCCGCGACCAAGAAGAAGTAGGGAGTGAGCCATGTCGAGAAGGTCTCGTGCAGTAAGGCGTGAAGTTCCGCCTGACATTCGATATAACAGTGTGCTGGTTCAGAAATTCATCAACCGCATGATGCGGGTGGGCAAGAAGAGCGTGGCGCAGCGTATGATGTACGAGGCGATGGACACGATCGAGGCGCGCGCCAAGCGTCCGGCGCTTGAGGTCTTTGAATCGGCGATGCGCAACGTGGCCCCTCCCATCGAGGTGAAGCCGCGGCGCGTGGGGGGCTCGACTTATCAGGTGCCGGTGGAAGTGCCGCAATATCGGCAGGTGTCCCTGGCGATCCGCTGGATCCTGGCAGCGGCACAGAAGCGCAACGGTCGCGGGATGGCGGAGAAGCTGGCGGCGGAGCTGCTGGATGCGGCGCAGAATACCGGCGCCGCCGTGAAGCGCCGCGAGGAAACGCTGAAGATGGCCGAGGCGAACCGCGCCTTCGCGCACTTGCGCTGGTAGGCGGGCAGTTCTTAGTCGCGTAGTCGCGGGGGCTGCATCAGCAAGAAGCGCTGCCTGCCAGACTAGCGGACTGAGAGACTGCTTGAGCATGGAAAACGTACCTTTACTCGAAAAAATACGCAATATCGGCATCATTGCTCACATTGATGCGGGCAAGACCACGACGACCGAACGCATCCTTTATTACACCGGTCGGACACATCGCATGGGCAATGTGGATGAGGGCACAACGGTCACGGACTGGATGCTCCAGGAACGTGAGCGGGGCATTACCATCACCTCGGCGGCGGTCACGTGTTTCTGGAATGGTTTCCAGATCAACATCGTAGACACGCCCGGTCACATTGACTTCACGGCTGAGGTGCAGCGGAGCCTGCGGGTGCTGGATGGCGGCGTCGTCATTTTTGACGGCACGGCAGGCGTGGAGCCCCAATCTGAGACGGTGTGGCGTCAGGCGCGGGCTTTCAATGTGCCTCTTATCGTGATGATTAACAAGATGGATCGGCTGGGCGCCAACTTCGAACATGCGGTGCAGACCATCCGCGAACGGCTCGATGCCCGGCCGGTGCCGATCCAATGGCCCATCGGCGCGGAGGCCAGCTTCGTGGGGGTGGTGGACTTGCTCGAGTGGCAGGCCATCGCCTGGACGGATGAGCTGGGGGCGAACTTCAGGCCCATTCCCATGCCGGACGACGTGCGGGAAGCGGCCAGCGCGGCCCGCGAGGCCATGATCGAGAGGATCGTGGAGACCGATGACGCGCTCATGGAGCGTTACCTGGAGGGCGAGGAGCTCTCGGCGGACGAACTGCGCGCGGCCTTGCGGAAAGCGACCATCGCCGGGCATTTACAGCCGGTTCTGTGCGGGACGGCGTTGCGCAACAAGGGCGTTCAACCTTTGTTGGATGCGATTGTGGCCTATCTGCCATCACCGTTGGATGTGCCGCCGGTGCGGGGCGAGACCAAGAAGGGGATTCAAGAGCGGCCGGCTGATCCGGAGGCCCCGCTCGCAGCGTTGATCTTTAAAATCGCGACCGATCCTTATGCGGGACGGTTGGCTTATTTCCGGGTCTACTCCGGCGAATTGCGGCGGGGGATGGTCGTGCTCAACGCCACCAAAAATGTGCGGGAGCGCATCCCCAAGTTGCTGCGGTTGTTCGCCGATCGCCGGGAAGAGGTTGAGGTGTTCCAGGCTGGCGACATTGGCGCGACGGTGGCGTTGAAGCAAAGCTTCACGGGAGACACGTTGAGCGCCGTCAATGCGCCCATCATTCTGGAATCCATTCACTTCCCGGAGCCGGTGATTGATGTGGCCGTGGAGCCTAAAACGGTGGCGGATCAGGATCGTCTGATCGAAGCGCTGGAGCGGCTTGCGGAGGAAGACCCTACTTTCCGGGTGCGGATGAATGAGGCGACGGGGCAGATCATCATCTCTGGGATGGGTGAACTGCATTTGGAGATTCTGGTAGACCGCCTGCTGCGTGAATTTCACGTGGCTGCCAATGTAGGACGACCCCGTGTGGCCTACAAGGAGACGGTGACGCAGACCGGTGTGGCCGATCTGACCTTTGAGCGGATGTTGGGTGGCAAACCGCAGTTTGCACGGGTCAAACTGGAGGTGCGGCCGGCCGCACACCCCGATGAGGGAACACACTTTGCGAGTGTCGTGCCTCCGCAACGTTTGCCCGAAGTGTTCATGGCGGCGGTCCGTAACGGGGTGCTGGAATCGTTGAGCAGCGGTTTTCTGGCCGGTTATCCCCTGGTGGGGTTGGAAGTCACCTTGCTGGATGCCGCCGTGGACCCCGAGTTGTCTACAGACATGGCCTTCAGGGCGGCGGGGGCGCAAGCCTTCCGTGAGGCGGTAGAGCAGGCGCAGCCGACCCTCCTGGAGCCGATGATGGATCTGGAAGTGGTGGCCCCGGAGCTGTTTATCGGGGACGTGTTGGGAGATCTCAACGCTCGCGGCGCGCGCATTCAAGCGCTGGAGCCGCGTCCCGGCGGGACTCAAGCCGTACGGGCTTTTGTCCCGCTGGCAAAGATGTTTGGGTATGCTACCGACTTGCGCAGTGCCACGCAGGGTCGGGGCACGTTTACCATGGAGTTCCACCATTATGCACCGGTGGAACCCGCCCAATTGGATGCCATCTTGTATGGCGGAGGGTGATGCCTGGCAGGTGGACTGACGTGGAGAGGGTGACTTGAAGCGGCGCCAGCGAGGCAGGCCTCAAGATACAATCACATTTAGCACTCATAGTATTCACAGAAGGAGAAGCAAAGAATGGGCAAGCAGAAGTTTGAGCGCACGAAGCCGCATGTGAACGTGGGTACCATCGGGCACATTGATCACGGCAAGACGACGCTGACGGCGGCGATCACCCGGACGCTGTCGCTCAAGGGCTGGGCTGAGTTCAAGGCGTATGACGAAGTCGCCAAGGCTGATGCGAAGATGTTCCGCCGTGATGCGACCAAAATCCTCACCGTGGCCATTTCGCATGTGGAGTACGAGACGGAAAAACGCCACTATGCGCATGTGGACTGCCCCGGCCACCGGGATTACATCAAGAACATGATCACCGGTGCGGCGCAGATGGACGGCGCGATCCTGGTGGTTTCGGCCGTGGATGGCCCGATGCCGCAGACGCGGGAGCACATCCTCCTGGCGCGTCAGGTGGAAGTGCCGGCCATTGTGGTCTTCTTGAACAAGGTGGACCTGATGGACGATCCCGAGCTCCTGGAGCTGGTGGAGCTGGAGGTCCGCGAGGTGCTGAACACCTATGGCTATCCGGGCGATGAGACGCCCATCGTGCGAGGGTCGGCCCTGGCCGCGTTGAACTGCCCCAGCACGGATCCCAATCATCCGGACTACGCCTCCATTTGGGAGCTCATGCGGGTGGTGGATGAGTACATTCCCACGCCGGAGCGCGCCGAGGATAAGCCTTTCTTGATGTCCATCGAGGACGTGTTCTCCATCAAGGGCCGCGGCACGGTGGTGACCGGGCGTGTGGAGCGCGGGACGATGCTGCCTAATACCGAAGTCGAGCTGGTCGGGCTGAGCGATCAGCCGCGCAAGACGGTGGTCACTTCCATGGAAATGTTCCACAAGACGCTCGACAAAGTGGTGGCGGGCGACAACGCCGGGCTGCTGCTGCGCGGTGTGGCGAAGGACGAGGTGGGCCGCGGTATCGTGGTGGCTAAGCCCGGCTCGATCAAGGCGCATCGGAAGTTCGAGGCGCAGGTCTACATCCTCAAGCGTGAGGAAGGCGGCCGTCACAAGCCCTTCTTCACGGGGTACAAGCCGCAGTTTTACATCCGCACCATGGACATCACCGGCTCGGTGACCCTGCCCGAGGGTGTGGAGATGGTCATGCCGGGCGACGACACGCAGATGACGGTGGAGCTGATCGAGCCGGTGGCGATCGAGACCGGGTCCCGTTTCGCCATCCGCGAGGGTGGTCTGACGGTCGGCGCTGGGGTCATCACCAAAGTCCTGGAATAAACCCGGCGTACTGAAACCGAACTTCAGGTGATGTGAGCAATGGCAAAACAACGTATTCGTATTCGGCTCAAGGGCTACGATCATCGGATTCTGGACGAGTCCGCGCGTCGGATTGTCGAGGCGGCTGAACGCACCGGCGCCCGTGTGGTTGGGCCTGTACCGCTGCCGACGAAGATCGAGCGTTTTACGGTGCGACGTTCCACCTTCATTGATAAAGATAGTCACGAGCACTTTGAGATTCGCACTCACAAACGACTGATTGACATTATGGAGCCGGATTCGAAGACGATTGATACTTTGATGCGGCTCAATATGCCGGCCGGCGTGGATATTGAAATTAAGTTGTAAGTCGGAGTTTAACGTCAGCGCTGTGGCGTTCGCGGTGCAGGGTTGATGGTAACACCGATTTGCATCCCCCCTGGGCAGGTGCTGGTAACAGCTCGTGTCCAGGGGGGAAGTTGTGGGCGAAAGCCGGGCGTGGGAGCATGTCCTGAGCTGCCGGCGGGGGAAACCCCGGTTGCAGCGAGGCGTGATCAAAAGGGATGATGCGGTGGGCCTTACACCGGCAGTCCCAAGGAGGAAGCAGAGTTTATGAAAGGCATTTTGGGGAAGAAAGTGGGAATGACCCAGGTGATCAAGGACGACGGTGAAGTGGTCGCCGTGACGGTCCTGTCAGTAGGGCCATGCTATGTGACGCAAGTGCGGACCCCGGAGAAAGATGGGTATCGCGCCGTGCAGCTCGGGTATGAGCCGGATAAGCCCAAGCACTTGAGCAAGGGCGAGCGAGGGCATCTGGAGCATTCGGGCGTGCCATTGTTGCGTCATCTGCGGGAACTGCGTATC
>Ga0208940_1001010_pt1 | contig 31520 bp, 31 predicted proteins | sample AD_JPNNA6_MetaG_FD_184445 | JGI IMG/M metagenome (GOLD analysis project Ga0208940, IMG submission 184445) | Active sludge microbial communities of municipal wastewater-treating anaerobic digesters from Japan - AD_JPNNA6_MetaG (SPAdes) (version 2) | ecosystem: Engineered > Bioreactor > Anaerobic... | reverse complement strand
TGACCTTGTGTTGCCCCAACAGCCCCCGCCTCGGCTTGAATATCTACAACAAAAATGTGGGGCAGACCTTTGACCTAAATCCAAGGATATTCGGGGTTTTTACCTTCGAATAGCGAAAGACGGGCTAGGCCCACCACACCCCCAAAGCAATCCTTATTACATTCGATTTTTAAGGGGTGAAAAGGCAAAGTAAGTGCCGCTTTGAAATTGCGCCGCCACCGCCAATGTGCTACACGCTTTGCTGTCGGCAGGTTGCTGACTTGCGATCTGGAAAAACAAAACAAGGGAGGCGCTCATGACAAAGGTAAAATGGTTGGTGTTGGTGCTGCTGGCAGTTGGACTGGGCTTGGCCGTCGGATGCGGCAGCGATAGCGACAGTGATAGCAATGATGACGGTGGTGTTCTGCCGCCCTCCGGCAGCTATGCCGGCACCTGGACCGGCAGAGTATGCGGGCGCGGCCTGATCATGACGCTCACCCAAAGCGGCACTACATTGTCAGGTAACTTCACGTTCACCGACCCCACCTTCCAAGGCACCGTCAGTGGCACGGTCTCCAGCACCACGCCACCGGCCACGGCACGGCTGAATTGCGGCGGACGGGATTGGTGGTTTGAGATTTCCTTTGCCAGCTACAATCAGTTTACCGGTGGTTTCTACAAACCGGAAAAAGGCGGGCTGGTCTGCAACGTCTCCGCGACGAAGTAACCCTCCCATCCTGCAGCGCGCTCCGCGCCCGGCGGCCCAACCCCGGCAACGGAGCGCGTTTTTTTGCGGGTGAACGCCACGCCGCCACTCTTTGGCCTGCCGGTTAGGGCGCGGGCTGTTGGCGCGTGCGTAATTCAGCGCGCGCCGCCTGCCGGATGGTCATATTCGGGTCATTGGCCAGCGCCTGCAAAACTTCCAGCGGTGTGTTCGGGTTGCGGATCAGGTTCGCCCGCACGTCGTAGTAGGCGTCGCCCTGCATTTTCACGAGCACCTCGGCCGGCGTGGCCGGATGCTGCGCGATGTGGGCGCGTACCTCACCGGCGGGGTCCGCTGCCAGTGCCAGCAGGACGGCGGCAGACAGATTCGGGTGTTGCGCCACCGCGGCCCGCACCCGCGGGAGATTCGATTTGGCCAAGCGCGCCAAAGCCTCTCCCGAGGTGTACGGCTGCGCCGCCACTGCCAACTGAATCTCCCACCGGGAATCCTCCGCCAAACCATTCAGCAACTCCACGGGAAACGCCGGATGCTTCACCAATTCCGTAAGGAGTTGCACTCCGCGCTCCGTATAGGCTAGCTTCGGCATCACTTGCGCCACCCGGACGATGTGCGCGAACCATTCCGCGGATGGCGGCGGCGTGGCCACCAACGCTTCGCGGGCCAGTTGTACCACGCGATCCTGCGCCACCCCCACCGCGCCTATCGGCAGCTCGCCCGGCTCCGTGGCCAGCTTTTCCACAATCGCCAGCGGCGTGTTCGGATGCTGGGCCAGATTCCCCACAATGCTGTAATTCAGGTGCGTGCCCCACTCCACCGCCCGCGGCCAAAACGCCTCAATGGTCGCTGTGGTCAGCTCCGGCCGCGCAAAAATTTGCTCGCGGTTCCAGTGATTCTGTTCCGGCAGATGCTCCAGCATATCAATCAGCACATCCTCGGGAAACGTCCGGGTCAAATCGCCCAACGCCTGGCGCAAGGCCCGACCGCCCGGCGTATCCACGCCGTGATATTCCTCGCGCAGCCCGGCACGCGGATCCGCGCCCAATTCCGCCAAAAGCCGCTCGTATTCCGGCTGCTCGCGCGTCAGCTTTTCTTCATGCGCCTGTCGCGCCCGCACGTGCGCCTCGCGCTCGGCCCGCTCCCGCCGCAGATTCTCCGGATACGCCGCAAACGCCGCTACCAGCTCCGGCGGGATTTTATCGCTGAGCCGGCGTAACCGCCCGGCGGAATCTGTCGCTCGCAGCCCGGTCTCCGGGTCCATTATCCAATACGCCTTTTCCCGCGCGTCGAACGCAAACTTTAGCGACTCTTCACGATTGGCCTGCGGATCATAGCAAGTCAACGTCAGCTCTTGGCGCTTGGCATCGTACTTCCACTCCCCGATGGTCCCCATCACCGCCGCATGAAAGTAGGCATAGCCACTCCGGTGTACCATGAGCGTCACCGTTTTGAATTCGCCTTCCTCGTTGGAAAAAACGCCCAAAATCGCCGGCCGTGCCCCCGCCGACGCGCCCCACCAGAGCAAAACCCCAAAAACCAGTCTGCTAGTCCATTTCATCGCCCCACCATACCCCTCGTTTCCGTCCCACTCAAGAAAACCACATCCGCGCCCCAAAATAACGTCAAAAGTCGGTGTTTTGGGGTCAAAACCGGAAAAATCACATAAAAACGCCCAAAATCAGCGGTTTTGGGGCCATTTTGGCCATTTTTTACCGCTTTTGGGTCCTCGCTGTTTTCAGTGGCTGGCTAGTCTCGTTTTGGATGCGGAAGCAACCGTCGTCAGACCACCTTCTTTTTTGCCATTTGAACCATGTCATCCAGAGTTTATAAACTCTGGATGGATTTGATAATATTCACATCTCATTTATATATTATTTGTTATGTATATTTTTATGGCGTTTTTTAATCGGTCATTTTGAAGGCATCATCCACACTTTATAAACTCTGGATGAATTTATTGCGGGTAATTGTTGTTTATTTTTCCGCGCAATGCGGTCCCGCATGGCAGTTTCCGGCCTCAACACCTCACTAAAATCGGCGAAGAGTCAAAATATGGCTGTTTTTGCGCCCAAACTGGGAAAATAATCAAAAATACGCTGGAAATCGGCTATTTTGCGGTCATTTTGACCATATTTTGTTGATTTCCAGTGAAAACACTCGGTTTTTTCGGTTTTGACAACTGCGGCTCATTGCACTACATTGTCGTACAGGAGAGTGCCCCATGACCACATTGACCATCCGCTTGCCCCAAGCGCTCAAGTTGGACCTCGATAAGCTCAGCCAACACGAAAACCGGGCGATCAGCGATATCGTTCGCGAATCCCTCCGGCGCTATATCGCCGTGGAAAAATTCCGCGCCGTTCGCAAAAAAATCCTGCCCTTTGCAGAAGCGCAGGGACTTCTCACCGATGACGACGTCTTCAAGGCGCTGTCGTGAGGATCATTCTCGATGCCAATGTCGCCATCGCGGCTGTGGCCGCACGCGGAATATGTGAAGCCGTTGTTGAGCTGTGCCTCGAACGTCATCAACTCATCTTGTGCGAAGGCATCTTGGCCGAAATCAGCGAAAAACTCCGGCGTGAAATCAAAGTCGCGCCCGCTCTGATCAGTGAATATCTTGATGTGTTGCGGACCAACGCCCTGCTGTTGACCCCGGAAGCCGTGCCCACCGATGCCTGTCGCGATCCCAACGGTCTGATGATTCTTGGTCTCGTCGCCCCCGGCAAGGCGGATGTGATTGTTACGGGAGATCAAGACCTGCTTGTCATCAAGAAATACAAAAACGCACACATCCTATCCCCACGCGCGTTTTGGGAAGCGAGCAGAAAATTCAGATAATCCTCGCCACGCAGCACCTATTGGCCGGGGCGGTGCAGTTCGAAACGGATGGCGATTTCGGCGGTGGCGGGCATGGTGCGGTCGCGAATGGCTTGGCCGGCGCGCGGGAAGGGGCCGATTTGCCGCAGGGCTTGCTCCACCGCTACGCATAAAACAGGCGCGGGTTTAGGCGGAAGCAAGTGGGCGTCCACCACGTTTCCATCATCATCGAGCGTAAGGCTGACGATGGCCACGCCCTCCAGCCGGTTTTGCCGGGCGTGGGACGGGTAGCGCAGGGCTTTGACGATGCTGGTGCGGACTTCCGACCAGATGTCCTGCTGCTGGCTGGGGGTCAGTTCCACCACGCGCGGCGGGGGCGGCGGGGGCTTGGGTTTCGGCTTGGGTTTAGGCTTGGGCTTTTCCAACGGAATTACGGGAACATCTTCCGGCGGCGGAGTTGGCGGCGGCGGGGGCAATTCCACCACCGGCGCGGGGGGCGGCGGTTCTTCAGGTTCCGGCTCGGGCTCGGGTTCAGGTTCGGGCGGCGGAGTCTCCATTTCCGGCTCCGGCGGGGGAGGCTCCACGGGGGTTTCCAAGAGGGTGACTTCCGGCAGCCAGACCCATTCGGCTTCGACGGCGGGGCGCTGGCCATAAACCGCGCGGAACACGGGGAATTGCAATAGCAGCAACAGCAACGCGCCGTGCAGCCCCAGCGCGCCGAGCGGTGCGGCCAGCCGCTCCCACAGCGGCCGCGGTCGGCGCGGCCAACGACCACGGCGAGCCGCAAAGTGCTTGGGGACCACAAATATCCGCCCGCCGTTGCTTCTTCTTTTGCGAACTTTAACCAATGTTTGTTTTCCTGCCGAGAAATGGCAACTTGCCTGCTGCCGGACAACGGAAATACTGCTGCACCTTGGGTATATCAGCGCCGGGGGGCGCTCGCAAGTTCACTGGAGCAAGGCCACGGTGTGGCCCGCACGCGGATCAATAGGAATAGCCGATGGTGAAGCTGAAGCGCCCGCTGTCGCTCTGATAGTCGTCGGTGTTGATGGGCCAGGCGTAATCGAGTTGAATGGGGAAGCCGGGGAAATCGAACCGCACGCCGAGACCGTAGCCGTCGCAGAAGATGCCATCGCCGACGGCAACGCTGTCGGGATCGTTGTCCTTCTCATAGACACCCTGCCACACAATGCCGGCATCGTAGAACACGGCAAAACGGATTTTGTCCACCACCGGCAGCGTGTATTCCGCCGTGGCGGTGGCCACGGACCGCCCACCAAGCGCCTCGTTGTTTTGATCCTTGGGCCCTACCTTCCGGTAGCGGAAAGCGCGCACGGTGCGCGGACCGCCGGCGAAAAGGCGATCGAAAATTGGCACGCGCTCGGAGTCGCCGTATTCGTGAATGACCGACGTCCAGCCGCGCAAGTTGAGCACGTGGTCAAACCACAGCGGGATGTATTGCGAAGCGCGCAACTGGAACTGATAGGTATCTTCATCCGCGCCGAATGGTCCCCCCGCCAGCGTGGCGGAGACCGAGCCGCGGAAGCCGCGCGTGGCCACGAACGTGTTGTTGCGGGTGTCGCGGATAAGTTCCATGGTGCCGTAGCTCTTGAGCCGCCCGCCGCCTTCGGCTTTGATAAGGTCGCTGGCGTTGGTTTCCACGTTGCGGATGTCAATATTCTCCAGCCCGTAGATCCAATTAACGCGGTGGAAAATGGTGTAGAGCGGTTTGCCGAGCGTCAATGAGCCGCCGGTGCTGATTTGGTCGTAGTCGTCGCTGAGGTAGCGGGCATCGCGCCGGAACAGGTCCAGCCCCAGTGAAAGCCGCCGGTTCAAAAACCACGGTTCAATCAACGACAACTCCAAATCGGAGCGCGAGTCGCCGATCTGGGCCCGCAGGCGCAGGCGCTGGCCGCCGCCGGTGAACCGCGGCCAGCCGAACAGATCAAAGTTGCCCTGCGTCAGCTCCACATAACCCAGAACGTTGTCAATGCTGGAGAAGCCGGCGCCCACCATGAATTGACCCGTGCGCTGTTCCTCGAGGTCGAACACCAGGTTGAACCGGTTGGAGACGACGGTGTCTTCGGGGTAGGAGTTAACGAAGGAAAAGTAGTTGAGGTTGCGCAGCCGATTTTCGCTGGCACGGATTTTGACGTCGTTATACACCTCGCCGGGCGCCACGCCGATTTCGCGGCGGATGACCTTGTCCTGCGTTTGGGCGTTGCCACGGATTTCGATGTTCTGGATGTAGGCCAGCGGGCCTTCCTGCACGTGGTACATCACCGCGGCCGCGGCGCGGTTGGTGTCGAGCGTGATGCGCGGGTCCACCAGCGTCTTGATGTAGCCGCGCGAGCCGTAGTAATCACGGATGTTTTGCGCGCCGCGGGTGAGCCCTTCCAGCGTGGCCACCGCGCCGGTGTTGACCACCACGCCCCGCACCACGTCGCGCTCGGCAAAGCTCTGCATGCCCTCAATGCGCCACGCGGCGAGCGTATAGACCGGCCCCTCGTGCACCGGGAACGTGATGTCAATCTTCTTGCGGTTCACATAGGCAATCTGCGGCTCGCCGACGGTCGCGCCCAGGTAGCCCTTGTCCATGAACACCTTGCGCAGCACTTCGCGGTCGGCCACCAACACGCCGGGATCATACATCCCCGCGCTGGTCATCCACGACAGCCACGTGGACTGCTTTTGCGCCATCACCTTGCGCAGCTCCCGCGCGGGAATATGCCGGTTGCCCGTGAACCGGATTTTGCGCACCACCGCACGCCGGCCTTCCGTCACTTGGATATCCACATCCGTCATGTCAGGATGGCCGGCCACCGGGTGGAAGGTCCACGTGACCTTGGCGTCCGGAAAATATTCCTTGCGGTAATGCTCGCGGACCTTCTGCGACTTCTCGCCCAGCACCGCGTCATCCGCACGGTCGCCCGAGCCGATCTCCATCAGGTTGCGCACCTTCTTGTTACCGATGTAATCCGCACCGCTGACGGTTAGGGTGCGGATGACCGGTCGCCCCTGCACGTGAAACGTCAAAATCACGCCGCCATCCGCGGCCTGCTCCAGCCGCACCTCAGCGAAGGAATAGACGCTGGATTTTTGCAAGGCGCGCAGGTCTTCCGAAAGCGCGCCGCGGTCCAGCTCCTGCCCCACCCGCGCGCTAATTTGGCCGCGCACCTGCTCGGCGCTGATCGGCACCGGGCCCCGCGGCACAATGCGGATATCGTTGACCGGCACGGCCCACACGGCCGCGCCCCAAACCACCGCCGCCAACCCCAGCGCCCAGCCCTGCCACGCGCGGCTCATGAATCTACACCCTCGCGGCGCGACTCAAACCGCATGAGATTCTCGGTAAAGTTCATGCGGACTTCACCAGTCGGCCCGTTGCGGTGCTTGGCAATGTCCACCACGGCCAACGTTTCATCGCTGGCTTCCGGGTCGGCGGGATATTTGGACGGGCGGCGCAGCAAGAAGACCACGTCGGCATCCTGCTCGATGGCGCCGGAGTCGCGCAGGTCGGAAAGCTTGGGCTTGGCGAGGCGGTCGCGGGTTTCCGGGGCACGGCTCAACTGGCTCAACACCATCACCGGCACCTTCAGTTCCTTGGCCATGGCCTTCAACGCCGCCGAAATGGCGGCGGTTTCCCGCTGGCGACCTTCCGCGGCATACTTGGAATAGTTCATCAATTGCAAGTAGTCCACCACGATGAATTGAATGTCGTGCTTGCGTTTCAACCGGCGGGCGCGGGCGCGCAGGTCCAACGCTTCGAGGCCCGCCGTGGGGTCCACATAAATGGGCGCGTTGCGCAGGGCATCGGCCGAGGTCACCAACTGGCGGTGCTCCTGCACGCTGACGATACCCTTGGACAAGTTTTGCGCGGGCACCCGCGCATGGCCGCACACCATGCGCCGCACCAGCGATTCTGCCGACATTTCCAAGCTGAAGACCGCCACCGCCCGCGGCGGTTGCTTGCGCGCCCCCAGCGCCACGTTTTCCGCAATGTTCAATGCCAGCGAGGTTTTGCCCATCGAGGGCCGTGCCGCCAGCACAATCAAATCGCCGGCCTGCATTCCGGAGAGCATTTCGTCAATCTTGTCGTAGCCGGTGGACAGACCCGTGATCCCCTTGCGTTCGGAAATCAGTTTTTCAATCTGAACGATTTCATCGTTGATCAGGGTGGCCCAGTTTTTTTCGCCCCCCACGCGCGATTCGCTCAACGCGAAAAACGCGCCTTCGGCGGCGCTCAGGACATCCTCGGCCGGCTGCTCGTTCTTGAAGCAGTCCTCGGTCACCGAACGGGCGGTGTCAATCACGCGCCGCAGCAGATGGCTTTCGTAGACGAGCTGGATGTAATATTCCGCGTGGGCGGTGGTGGGCGTGCCGGCAATCAGCCGGGCCAGCTCATCCTCGCCGCCTACGGTATCCAGTTGCTGGTTATCGCGCAGCAGCGCGGTCACCGTGACGAAGTCCACCGGCTTGCGCGCGGTATGCAGCCCCAGCATCGCCTCAAACAGCAGACGATGGGTTTGCAGATAAAAGGAATCGCTGGTGACCTGGCTGCGAATGCACAGGTCCATCACGCGCTCGGCATCCTGCAGGATGCAGCCGAGCACGGCCCGCTCAGCATCCATGCTGTGCGGAGGAATCCGGTCGCTCGGCACGGGAGCCCGCGGGCCCTCGGGGTTGTGGTTCGCGCCAGCCATCCCCCGCCCCGGCCTTATTCCGCCGCCGCGTCGGTGGCGACCTTCTCGGCCACCACGTTCACGCGCAGCTTGCCGCGCACTTCGGGATGCAGGTGCAGCGTTACTTCGTGCTCGCCCAGCGCCTTGAGCGCCTCGTACATCACCAACTGCTTCTTGGCCAGTTCCACGCCGGTGGCGGCCAGCTTGGCCAGCACATCCGCGGCGCTCACCGAACCGAACAGGCGGCCATCCACGTTGGTCTTGACCGCACAGGTCACCGTCAACGCTTCCAGCTTCCGCAGCAGTTCCTGCGCGGCTTCCTTTTCCTGCGCGAGGCGCACGACCGCTTCCGCGCGCTTCTTTTCAATCAAGCGCTTGGTGCCGGCGGTCATCACCACGGCCAGTTTCTGGGGAAACAGGAAATTCCGCGCATAGCCCGCGCGCACGCGGCAGGCATCGCCCGAGCGGCCGAGTTCGGCCACATCTTCCAACAGGATCACTTCAATGGTCTTGCCCATCACACACTCATCCTTTCGCCGCTTACGGCAGCAAACCCATTACCCGCGCCCGCCGAATGGCCCGCTTGACCTGGCGCTGCTGCTTGGCATTCGCCCCGGTCACGCGCCCCGGCAACATTTTGCCGCGTTCGGTCATGAACTTGCGCAATACTTCATAATCGCGGTAATCCACCACTTGGTCGGCCTTGAGCAGCCGCGTCCGTGTCCGGCCCTGGTCCTCTGTTTTGTCCCGCCGTGCGGTCCGCTTGGTCTTTTTCTTCATCATGGCTCTCTACTCCAGTCTTAAAAAGGGATATCCGATTCATCATCCATGGGCGGCTCCGGCGGCGGCGGTGGCGCCTTGGCCGGCGGGGCATCGCTGACGCTGCCCGAGTCGCGCCCGGCGCCTTCGCGCCGGCTGCCCAGGAACTGTACGCGTTCGGCGCGCACTTTCAGGCGGGTCCGCTTCTGGCCGCTTTCCTTGTCGTCCCACGAATCCATCTGCAGGCGCCCTTCGACAAACACCGGCGACCCTTTGAACAGATATTGCTGGCAAAGCTCCGCCTGCCGGTCCCAGACATCCACATCCAGAAAAACGGCCCGCTCCACGCGCTCGCCGCTCTTGTTCGTGTAGGAATCATCCAGCGCCAGCCGCAGCGTGGTCACCGCCGTCCCGGAGGGCGTGCGGTGCAGTTCGGGATCCCGCGTCAGGTTCCCGATCAACATGACTTTATTCAGCGCGGCCATGATCCTCTTCCTTCTTGGGCGCCGGCGGCACGGCGGGCGCCTTGACCACCTGCACGCGGAACACCTGCTCATCGAGCTTCAAGCGCGCCTGCAGCGGCGCCACCTTGTCGCCCGCCAACTGGAACGCCAGCAAGCCGTAGTGCCCGCTCAATTCCTTCTGCATGGGCCGCGCGAACTCGCGCCGCCCCAGCCGGGTGCTGCTCGTGACCTTGCCGCCCAGCTTTTCAATCTCGGCGCGCACCGACTCCACGGCGCCATCCCAGTCCGTCTCCTTCAGGCTCTCCCGAAAGATGATCATTGCTTCATATTTATTCACTGCTTGTCTCCTCAATTGAACTCGTTCATGGCGCGGTCCACTCCCTGCAAAAGGATGGTTTCCACCGCCGTCGCCGCCCGCGCAGCCGTCTCGGCCAGCGCCGTGCGTTCCGCGGCATCCATCCGCTCCAGCACATGCTCGCGCAAACTCTGTCCTGCTTCCTTGTCTCCAACTCCAACCCGCACCCGCACGAACTGCTCCGTGCCCAGGCGCTCGATCACCGACTTCAGGCCGTTGTGCCCGCCCGCGCTGCCTTGCGCGCGAATCCGCAGCTTGCCCATGGGCAGGTTGACGTCATCGGCCACCACAATCAAGTCTTTTGCGGTCAGCCCCGCCGGCCGCATCAGCGCCGGCAGGACGTTTCCGCTCAAGTTCATGTAGGTCAGCGGCTTCACCAGCAGCAATGCGTCGGCGCCCTCCAGCGTGGTTTTGGCCGTTTGGACCGGGCGGCACCAAGAGCGACGAAACTTCGCGCCCCGGCGCCGGGCAAACTCGTCCAGCACCAGCCAGCCCGCGTTATGCCGCGTCTGGTCGTAGGCCCGTCCGGGATTGCCCAGTCCAACCACCAACTTCATGCTCGGCTACCGGTTCCCGCCGCGTGGCGCGGCTTACTTCTTCTCCTTCTTCTCGGCATCCTTGGCCGCCGGGGCCTTGCCGTCCTTCTCCTTCTCCTTCTCTTCGCCTTCCTCGGCCTTCTTCTCGGTCAGCACTTCCGGACCCGCGGCGGCAGCCGCGGCCTCGGCATCGGCCTCCGCCTTCTCTTCTTCTTCCGTACGCGGCGCGGCCACGGCCACGATCACCTGGTCGGGGTCGTCCAGCACCTTGTACTTCGCCGCATCCACCGGAATGTCGCGCACGCGCAACGTCTTGCCGATATGCAGCTCCGTCACATCCAGCGGGAATTCTTCGATCAGGTCGCCCGGCAAGCACTGCACTTCCAGCGTCCGGTGCACGTGTTCGAGAATGCCGCCTTCCTTGGCCACGCCCACCGGCGTGCCCACCAGCAGGATCGGCACTTCGATTTGAATCCGCCGCGTCATGGACACTTCATAGAAGTCCACATGCAGCACCCGCCCCGTCATCGGGTGGTGTTGCATCGCCTTCAGCATTGCCTTGATCGGCTTCTCCTGCCCTTCCACCGCCAAATCCACGATCATGTTTTCACTGCGGTGCTTCCGCAGCATCATCACAAAATCGTGCTCATTGAGCTGGATGTCGAGGCCGGGCCGGCCCTCGCCATACACCACCCCCGGGAACCAGCCCGTGCGGCGCAGGCGCCCAGCCGACGCACTACCCTTTTGGGTCCGCCGCTGGACAGTCAATTTGGTCTCTTTCATTGCGTTCTCCCTTGATGAATCTCGAACAACTTGGAGAGCGATTCGTCTCCATAAATCCGCTTGATCGCATCCCCCAGCAAATCCGCCACCGTCAGCACTGTGATTGGAAACCCGTTCCAACCCGGCTGCTGCGGGATCGTATCCGTGGTGATCAATTCCTCGATCGGCGACTCCTTGAGCCGTTGGATGCCCAGCGGCGTGATGGGGCAGTGGCTCACCACCGCGCGCACCGACTTCGCCCCATGGGCCTTCGCCAGCCGCGCCGCGGAACAAAGCGTCCCCGCCGTGGTCGTCATGTCGTCGGTCAGGATGCAATCCTTCCCGGCCACCTCGCCCACCAGCTCAAACGCCTCCACCTCCGTCGCCGACTTCCGATGCTTCCCCCCCAGCGCCAGGCCCGCGCCCAGCAACTGCGAATAGGAATACGCCATCTTCAGTCCGCCCGGATCCGGCGCCACCACCACCAAATTATCCACCGGCAGCTTCTCCCGCAAATAGCGCACCATCAGCGGCGCCGCATACAGATGATCCACCGGAATATCAAAAAAGCCCTGAATCTGCGGCGAGTGCAAATCCACCGTCAGCACCCGGTTCACCCCCGCCGCCACCAGCAAATTCGCCACCAGCTTCGCCGAAATCGGCACCCGCGACCGATCCTTGCGGTCCTGCCGCGCATAGGCGAAAAACGGCATCACCGCCGTAATCCGCTTGGCCGACGCCCGCCGCGCCGCGTCCGTCATGATCAGCAATTCCATCAAGTATTCATTCGGCTGCAACCCCATCGGCTGCACAATGAATACATCCCGCCCCCGCACCGTTTCCTCATACGTCACGGAAATTTCGCCATCCGGGAAACGGTCAATCGCCGCCGCGCTCAAGGTCATGCCCACCCGCGCCGCAATCTTCTCCGCCAGCGGCCGGTTCGCACTTCCCGAAAATATTTTAAATTGGCTTTGCATCATCATCATGTCGCGGCTCCTTCGTCGTCTGGCGCAATGGTTGCCCGACTAGGATTTGAACCTAGACTCTGGCCTCCAAAGGGCCGTGTGCTGCCATTACACCATCGGGCAATGCGTTCGATGGCATTCCTCAATCGCGCACCGGCAACCAACCCTGGCGCCGTGCCCGACCGTGACAAAGAACCAAACCGGCCCATCCTTTTCCCGGACAGGCCCGTTCAAAAACGCGCGCACCATATCCCCCCCCCCGCCAAAAGTCAATCCCCATCCCCACCCGATTTTGCGCCCCCCCCACCTATACGGCCGACCTTGTTATCATATATATGACACTTGTGGAGAACAACGTCGCCAAGTATGACCCCTTGGTCCGGCGCGCGGCGTAAAGCCCCGCGTGGGGCGGGGGCAACTTGCCTCGGGGCGGGGGTTTGGTTATGTTCGCGGGCATGGACTTGTCGGTTATCCTGACCTATCGCTGCCAGTCGCGTTGCAGCATGTGTCAGGTATGGCAGCACCCCTCGGTGCCGGCAGAGGAAATCGGCCCCGCCACTCTGGCCAAGTTGCCGAACGGATTTCGCACCATCACGCTGACCGGCGGGGAACCGACGCTGCGCGAGGATTTGCCGGAATTGGCGGCCGTATTGCGGCCCAAAACAAGGCGGCTGGTTGTCATGACCAATGGCCTGCTGGCCGAGCCGCTGGCCGAACTGGTGGCCCGATGGCCGGACATTGCCATCCGCGTTTCCGTGGATGGCCACGGCGCGAAAAATGATACCATCCGCGGCGAAGAAAATGGCTATGCGCGAAAAATGGCCACAGTGCGCCATCTACTGGCCGCCGGCGCGCGGGATGTGGGTTTGGCGGTCACCATTCAGGATGACAACTGCGACCAGTTGCTGGCGCTGTTCAAAATGGCGCAATCGTTCGGCGGCGATATCTCGCTGGCCACGCTCCATAACGGGTTTTTGTTCCATAAAATTGACAATGAGCCCTACAACCGGCTGCGCACGGCCCGGGCCATTCAACCGCTGATTACCGAGCTGCTGGCCACGCGCCGCCCGCGCTTCTGGCGGCAGGCTTATTTCGCGTTGGGCCTCATGAAAAAAATCCTCGGCCAACCGCGGGGTTGGCGCTGCCCGGCGGGGCGCGATTTTCTTTATCTGGACCCGTGGGGCCGGCTCTATGCGTGCCCAATCCGGCCGGATTTGGAAATGGGCGATCTGAACATCGGCACTTGGCGGAGTTTGCTCAAAAGCCCGGGCGCGGCGGAAGCGCGCACCCGCGCGCTGCGTTGCACCCACAATTGCTGGCTGACCGACCACGCCCGGCCGGCGCTGCGCAACCACCGCTGGCCGCGGTTGCCCAGTTGGCGCGCGTGGCGCTGGCTCGTGGCCAACAAGGTGCGCGTGACGTTGGGGCACCCGCCCCCCTTCGAACGCGATGTGCCATTCCACGACATGGCGCAGGGGTTCATTGCGCCGCGCCGCGAAAGCTGGCTGGGGCGGCCATACACCCCCGTGGAGCAAGTCAAAACCGAGCGCCCCTACGGCGCGTTCAACAACGTAATGAACAAGTGAGCACATGAAAATTGCCGTTTTGGGAAGCAAATCACTGCCGGCATTTGCCGGCGCCGACCGCGTGGCGGAAAACATCCTGCACCACTTGCCCGCCGACGATGGCCGGCATTACCACATTTATGTGGTGCGCACCCCCGCCCAGCCCCGGCCTTTCGATTACGCACCCAATATCCGCGTGATCCCCGTGCCCGCCATGGCCGGCAAACATAGCCGCGCCACCACGTTTTTCCTGCTGAGTGCGCTGCATTGCGCCTTGGTCTTGCGCCCGGCATTGGCCCACGCGCACGATTCCGCCTTTGGGCCGTTTGCCTGGATTCTCCGCCTGCTGCGCCCGCGAATGCCGATACTGGGAACCTTCCATGGCAACCCCTACGAGCGCGCCAAATGGAGCCGCTTTGCCAAATGGTTTTTACGTTTTTCGGAAGGCGCCTTCATTCGCGCCTGCACCGAACTCACCACCGTGGCGCGGGCAAAGGTGGCCGATGTGCAGGCGCGCTCGCGCACGCCCATTGAGTTCATCCCCAACGGGGTAAACCCCACGCCTGCGATTTCCCAAACCGGGCTGGCCGCCCAGCACGGCCTGACTCCCGGCGGCTATCTGATGTTTGCCGCCGGCCGCATGGACCCCACCAAAGGGCTGCACCATTTGCTGGACGCCTATGAACGGCACCAGCCAGCCGAACCCCTGCTGGTCGTGGGTGGCTTCGAGGGACACAACCAGGAATACTCCGCCCAACTCCTTGCCCGTTGCCGGGCCACGCCGCGCGTGGTGCTGATCCCGCGCCTGCTCACGCAACCCGAGCTGTTTGAACTGGTGGCCGGCGCCAAGCTGTTTGTGTTCCCGTCGGAAATCGAAGCCATGAGCATGATGCTGCTGGAAGTCATCTCATGCGGCGTGCCGGTGCTGGCATCGGACATCGCGGAAAATACGGAAGTCACCGGCCCCGACTACCCTTGGCTATTCCGCAACGCCGACGCCGCCCACCTCGGCGAGCAACTGGCTGCATTCCTGCGCGATGGTCCCGGCCCGGAAGTCGCCGCGCTGCGTACGCGCTGCGCGCGCGACTTCAATTGGTCGGCCATCGCCACGCGCTACTTGGCCATATTTCAGCGGCTGGCCCCGCTGTAACGCGCCACGCAACAGGTGGGCGTGATTTTCCACACCGTGGAACGTTTGGACCTGATTTTTCCACGCTGTGGAAAAATATCCGCAAAGTTCTTCCATTGTGTGGAAAATCCGTCGAAAGTTTTTCCATTGCGTGGAACAATTTGACCTGGTTTTTCCACACTGTGGAAAAAACGACGGCAAAAGTTCCACACTGTGGAAAAGAGTTTTCCACAGTGTGGAAAAGGTGAAGCTTGCGTGCTTCCGAATAGACTGGCGAGCTGTTCCGCTGGGCGGTTAGTCGGTGACGGCGCCGAAGGAGGCGCTGCCAACTTGGCGGGCGTATTTGGCGAGGGCGCCGCGGGTTTCCTTGGGCGGCGGCTGACGCCATGCTGCACGACGACGCTTGAGTTCTGCGGCAGGGATGGCGAGGGTGATCGTCCGCTTTTCGGCGTCAATGACGATGGGATCGCCATTGCGCACGAGGGCGATGGGTCCGCCCACGGCGGCTTCGGGGGAAATATGGCCCACCACAAAGCCGTGGCTGCCGCCGGAGAAGCGGCCATCGGTGATCAAGGCCACATCGCGGCCGAGGCCGCGGCCCATGATGGCGGAGGTGGGCGAGAGCATCTCGCGCATTCCGGGGCCGCCTTTGGGGCCTTCGTTGCGGATGACCACCACGTGGCCCTTCTTCACTTGGCCCTGCAGAATCGCGGCCAACGCGGTTTCTTCGGATTCAAACACCTTGGCGCGACCGGAGAATTGCAGTCCTTCGTGCCCGCTGATTTTGGCCACGGCGCCTTCGGGGGCGAGGTTGCCGCGCATGATCACCAGATGCCCCGTGGGCTTGATGGGATCGGAAGGCGGCCGGATAATGGTCTGCCCCTTGGGATAAGGCCGGATGTTCTTGAGGTTCTGCCGCATGGTTTGGCCGGTGACGGTGAGCAGGTCGCCGTTCATCAGCCCTTCTTCGATAAGCAATTTCATGAGCGGGGCAGTGCCGCCAATGCTGACGAGGGCGGACATGACGTGTTTGCCGCTGGGTTTGAGATCGGCCAGCACGGGGGTGCGCGCGGCGATGCGGGTGAAGTCGTCGAGTTCCAATTTGACGTTGGCCGAGTGGGCAATGGCCAGCAGATGGAGCACGGCATTCGTGGAGCCGCCCATGGCCATGACGAGCGCGATGGCGTTGAGGAAGGCCTCGCGGGTCAGAATATCGCTGGGGCGGATACCGCGGCGAATCATCTCCATGACGGCGCGGCCGGCTTCGCGGCAGTCGCGCGTTTTGGCGGCGGACACCGCGTTTTGCGCGCCGCTGTTGGGCAGGCTCATGCCGAGGGCTTCGATGGCGGAGGCCATGGTGTTGGCGGTGTACATGCCGCCGCAGGAGCCCGCGCCCGGAATGGCACAGCCTTCGATGGCCGCCAATTCCTTGCCGGAAATTTCACCGCGCGCTTTTTGGCCCACGGCTTCAAAGACGCTGACGATATCCACGGGCTTGCCGTGGTGGCAGCCGGGCTTGATGGTACCGCCATAAACGAATACCGCGGGGCGGTTGAGGCGGGCCATGGCGATGAGGCAGCCAGGCATGTTTTTATCGCACCCGCCGATGGCGACCAGGCCATCGAACGCCTCGCAGCCGACGACGGATTCGATGGAGTCGGCGATGATTTCGCGCGAGACGAGGGAATAGCGCATGCCTTGCGTGCCCATGGAAATGCCGTCGGAAATGGTGATGGTGTTGAAGATCACCGGTTTGCCACCCGCGGCAGCGACGCCTTCGGCGGCGCGGCGCGCCAGCCGGTCAATGTGAATGTTGCACGGGGTGACCTGGCTCCACGTGGAGGCGATGCCCACCTGTGATTTCTGGAAATCGGCGGCGGTGAAGCCCACGGCGTGGAGCATGGCGCGGCCGGCCGCGCGCTCCATGCCGTCCGTCACGTCTTTTGACCATTGGCGATGCAGAGATTTGCCCGAATGTTTCTTTTTTGTGCTCATGCGTGTTTTCCTGTGCTGGTTCCGGCGTTAGCCTGAACTATCATCCTACCCCGCGCCATGGTTGGATGCAAATCCGGCGGCGGACAAACCGTTGCGGCGGGGCGCTTCCCGGCTTGAACTTTGGCGGGGCATCCCGCACATTTCCCAACAATGAAAGGATGGTTTCGGGTTTGGGTCGTGGCGTGGCTGCTGGCTGCCGGCGCGGCGGTGGCGGGCGGCGGGCCGCTGAATACGCTGGTGGTGGTGAATGCCGCCAGCCGCGATTCCCGCGCGCTGGGGGCATATTATCTCGCCAAGCACGGCATTCCGCAGGACCACTTGTGCAGCATCACGGTCTCGCCGCGCGCGTCTTCGGTGACGCTGGCCGACTTTGAGCGCAGCATCCGCGCGCCGATTCTGGCGCACCTAGCCAACAACGGTCTGCAGGGCCAGATTCATTATATCGTCCTGTGCATGGATATTCCATCGCGGGTGGAGAACAGCAATGGCATCACGGCGGCGCTGTTTTATGGGTATAAGCAGCAGCCCAGCGACGGCAAAACGCCGTGCCACATGGCGACCAATTCGCTGAACCAGTATTACGGCGCGGAGATGGCCTACACCGCCACTGCCGGCTGGAACCGGACCAACGCGCCGATTGTGTTTCTGCTGACGGCGCGCGATCTGAAAACCGCCAAGCAGGTGGTGGACCGCGGCGTGGCGGCGCAGGGCACCTTTGCGGACGGGCTGTTTTGTCTGGCGGGGTCGGCGGACACCGCGCGCAACATCCGGCACCGGGCATTTCCGGCGGTGGCTCGCCAGTTTGCGCTGCATGGCCAGAGCGCGCGGCTGCTGGCCGAGCCCACCACCAGCCCCGTGCCGGAGCAGCCGGTGTTGAGCTATTTGACCGGCCTCGCGTATTTTCCATCCAACTTCACGAAGCTGGTATTTGCGCCGGGAGCCATCGCGGACAATTTGACTTCGTGCGCGGGCCAGTTGCCGTTGCCGTGTGAAAACCAAAGTAGCGTGTGGGACTGGATGCAACTGGGCGCCACCGCTTCCTACGGCACGGTCAGCGAGCCCTGCGCCTATGAGGCCAAGTTTCCCGATCCGATGTTGGCTTACTGGTATTTCCGCGGTTTCACAGCGGGCGAGGCACTGGCGATGTCGGTCCGCAATCCGTACCAAGGCATTTGGGTGGGCGATCCGCTGGCCGCGCCGTTTGCCGCGCCGCCGGTGGTGCAGATAAGCGCACCGACAGCCAACGCGGTGCTGACCGGGCCCACCAACCTGCACTTGGCGGTGGCCGCGCACGAACGCGGCGCGCCGCCGGTTTATCTGGATTTGTATGTGGACGGCCGGCACCACGCGCCGATCACGCGCCCCTTCGCGGCGGTAGGCAATGACCTCACGGCGGAAATTGGCACCAATCGCTTTGTCTATACCGTGGCGCCGGGCGAGGATCTTTTTGCGGCGGTGGCCGGCCTGGCGTGGGCCATCAATGCGCGCGGCGGCGGCAACATCACCGCCAGCGTACGGGCCGACCGGCTCGACATTTCTGTGCGCCAGCCGCTGGGCAGCGATGGCGAACCCCTGCCCTGCGCGGTCGGCAGCACGACCGGTTTTTCCAAGGGGCTGTACATCGGCGGGGCCACCGGGCGCGACCGGCTGCTGGTCAGCGACGGCGTGGGGCGCGCCAGCGCCACGTTCCATTTGGGCACGGCGCGCGCGTTTGAGGTGGATTATCCGCTGAATCTGGCCACGCTGCCGCCGGGGATGCACACGCTGACCGTGGTGGCGCGCGACGGCACCGCCGTGCAATGCCAATCGCAAGTGACGCTCCCCTTCCGCACGATCCCCGCGCCCAGCAGCGCGCAATAAAGGCCACGCCGCGTCGCTCAGGGCGCGCGCAAAATCCGACCCGGCTCGTAGGAGGGCTGGAACGGTCGCAGACCTTCCAGCCATTCCCGGCGGGAAGGTTTTGCCCCTCAATCATTCCCACTCTACAAAAATCCGACAAGAACAGCCATGACCGCATCTGGATTGAATTGTAGAGCTGGAACGGTCGCAGACCTTCCAGCTATTCCCGGCGGGAAGGCTTCGTTCCTCAACCATTCCCGCCCTACAAAAAAGCCCGATTCAGCAATATCGTTGGGTATCCCAATGCGGAACTCATGCTCCCCTTCCGCACAATTCCCGCGCCCAGCAGCGCGCCATAAAGGCCACGCCGCGTCGCTCAGGGCGCGCGCAAAATCCGACCCGGCTCGTAGGTTTGCATCAGACGCAAAAAGACCGGTTCATATTCATCGAACAACTCTGGCGGCGTGCTGAACTGCACATGGTGCGCGAGGTCGCCGGTGAGAAAATCCAGCAGCAGCAACTTGCTGCGGAAGAGCTGCACGGTGCGTTTCACGGCGCGGTGCGGGCCCACGTAGGCAAAGTCCAGATGCGTTTCGGCGGCCAGCGCGCGTTCGCGCTGGCGCAGGTTGTCCACCAGCGCGTTGAAGGTAATGCCGTTGGTGACGCTGACCAGGATGCTCATGTCCATCCCGTGCGGGCCTTGAAAAACCACGTTGAAAAAACTGCCGGGCGGCTGCTTCACTTTGACCCAGTGGCGCGGCGGCACAAGGCTGAACAGGCCGGAGGGGTCCACGTAGCGGGCATCGTGCATTCCGGCTTCGATATCGGCCACGTCGCCCTTGCGGGGGGTGGGCTGCTGGGCGGTACGGGTTTGCAGGCGGCGCGACATATTGCGCGCATCCATCACCAGCGCAACCAGCGCGGCGGCGGCAAACAGCATGAACACCAGGCGCAGACGCTGGCGGGCGGCATCCTTGCGCAGGTTGGCCTCGCGCTGGCGCCGTACCGCGCGGGCGGCATCGGTGGCAAAGGAATCCCGGCGGGACGGGGTGGGAGGATCAGTGGCCACGTGCGTACCTCGTCACATAGTCGGGCAGCCAGTTCCAATAGGCGTAATATTCCGCGGGCAGTTCCGAGACGAGGCGCTCGGAGGTGGTGATGTCCTGCCGCTGGGGATCATCGCGGCTGGGGAGGATGCGTTCATCGCGCACGAACAACTGGGGGCTGCCGGACTCGGCATCCACCACTTCCTCGAACTCGATGGTCCGCTCAACTTCGCCGAAATATTCAAACTTTTCGTCGAGCCCGTCCTCCGCCACCTGGCGAAAGCGGCTGAAGCGCGCTGGGCCGAGGGTTCTTTGCAACGTGCCGTAGAGTTCTTCGCGCACCAGTTGGCCCTCTTCCGGATAGGGCGGCATATTCAGCACGGCCTGGCCGGCGGCGGGTTGCTGCACGGTGAGTTTTTCGGTTTCCAATTCGTAGAGCAGCGTGCGGGTACCGAGGAATGCCTCATCCAAGGTGTTCACTTCGGCATCGTTCAGCCGCAGGATTTGCGCGAGATCGGCGCTGACCTGCAAATTGGTATCCACCGGCACGATGCGCAGGTTGGCCATTTGCTCCTCGGGCAGCGGAAAGGTGCCGCGCACATTTTCAAGCAGCCAGTTGAGCATGTCATCGAGCCGATGCCGCAGGCGTGCGTTTTCCATTTCGAGGCGGAAAGCTTTTTTGGCGAGCGCTTCGGCATCGGCATCGGCTGCGGGCAGCTCGGCAACCGGCCTTGCCGGCGGGGGAAGGGCAGCGGGCGCGGGTGCGTGAGCCGGCGCCGGGGGGACGGGCGCGGCCACCGGCGCACCGGCAGCGGCAGAACGCGCGGGTTTGGGCGGTGGCGCGGCGACATCCGCCGGCAACGCGGCCAGCCACCACGAGATGAACACAGCCGCCGCCATGGCCACGGCCACGCCCAACAGCGCGCCGACGCACTTGCGAAGAAAATCGTGTTCCTGCATTACCGCCCCGCGAATGGGCCGGCTCCGGCTACTGCTCCGTGGCGGCTTGCATGGCATCCGCCACCGACGGATACAACTTCACCAGCTTGCTCATGCCCAGCAATTCAATGGTCTTGGTAATGCGCTTGTTCAGCGCGGCAATACCCATGAAGGACAAATTTTGCAGCGAGATGCGCTGATAGCGGCCCAGCAGGGCCAGCCCTTTGCTGTTGACATAGGTCAGGTTTTCGCAGTTCAGCACAATGCGCATTTTGGATTGGTTGACCAGCGGATCGAGCAAATCCTTGAAACGGTCGTGCGTCATGGAATCCAACGGACCGGAGACGTGGATGACCTGCACCCCGTCGCGATTCTCAATCTGCGTTGTCAAGACAGCTTCCGCCATGCCCACGTCTCCCTAACATCCGGCGCGGGTTTCAGCCCCGCGCTTTCAATGTGATAAACCTACCCGCTCCCCCGTTGGTTTGTCACGCCCAAAAACAGGGGCCGGTAAAAATACACCGGTCGCGACGCGGCGGGGGGGGTCAGTAGGCAGTGGCGGCAGTGAGTGCTTCCTCGACCGTGGGATACCAGCGGAAGGTCTTGGCCAGGCCGAGCAACTCAAGGTTTTTGACAATGTTGGGCCGCAGCGCAGCCACGCCCAAAAAGGAAAACGCGATTTTGCTGATCCGCTGATAGTGCATCAACTGGGTCAGGCCCCGGCTGTTGATATAGGACAGGTTCTGGCAGTCGAGCACCACGCGCACTTTGGGACGGTTCATGATGGGGTCCAGATACTCCCGGAATTGGTCGTGGGTCATGGAATCCAGCGGGCCGTTCACGTGCACAATCAGTACGCCGTCGCGCTCTTCCTGCTCAAACTTCAACATTGCTTCTGCCATGGCGACCTCCACTCTCAAACGTACCACACCTTGCCCCGGCTGGGAAAAACCGGTGGCGGCGTTAACAGAATCCTAACAATTTGCCGGTGCAGCGCAAAATCATTTTTCGCGGACCTCAATGGTTTGGCGGTACACAACAAAGCCGCCGCCGGCGGGCCAGTCGCCTTGCGGGCGAATGCCGATGGCGCGCGACTGCATATCCAGCCATGGATCCGGCTCCACCCAAACATAGGGCTCCTCCGGTGGGCCTTTGACACCGGTGCCACCGCAGGGCCGCCACGCCGAATCATCATAGGCGGGGCTGGCCCAATCGCCGGTGGGATTAAACGCAAACTTCCACGAGGGGTCCGTGCCGAAAAATTGATCGCGATAACGCAGGGCCAACTGCACCCAATCCGGATAGGACTGTCGCGGGGTCTGAATGGCCAGTTGATGGCGGCCGGGCGTCAGCGACAGCAACGCCGCAACTGGTTTTTCCGGGTTGCCGGCTTGCAGGACTTCCTGCCCATTCAGATACAAACGCGCGGGCATGTTGGCATAAAACACGGCCAGCGCGCCCTGCCCCGCCCGTTGCTGTTGCAGCAGGCCCACCGCGTCGCGCACGGCGGGGTCGGCATCGTTGGCGAACGCGGGCAGCGGGTCCGCGCCACCAAGTTTTTCCGTCAACAACGCCAGGCGCAGCTCCAGCATCCGGCGCGCGGTGGGAGTCAGGCGGTCGCCATGACGGCGCAGCCGTTGCGCCAGTTCATCGCGCTCCCCCGCCCAATCGCCGAAGCGCTCATAATTCCACAGTACCGACATCAGCGCGATGCCATCCAGGCGCGGATCCGGCGGCATACGCCGGTCTTCCGCCCGCAGGCGCATGGTGTCGGCCGTCTGCGGGCGGGCCAGATAATACCAACTGACGCTTTCGAAGTAGGCCCGGCTTTTGTGATCGGGCCCGCGTTCGAACACCATGTCCAATGATGACGAAAACTGCGACGGGTCCATGCTGTGCACTCGGTATTGCACCGTGCGGAACGGCTCCTTCACGAACAGGCCGTGCGTGGGCCAGGCCATGGGATTCTGGTAATACCAGCCGCCGTTGAAATAATCCTCCAGTCCGGTGCCCAGCCAGCCCGGCGTGGTTTCGCGATCCTTGCGGATGGATTCATCGCCCTCCAGCGCCCAATAACTGCCATCCAGCGTACACACCGCCAGCAGGCAGCCGACAAACTTGCCCCGGCCGGTCGCGTGCAAAATGGGATGCGGCCGCCCGACATCCTGCGGCGTAGTGCGCCGCCAGCCGGCATGGAAATAGCCCAAGTGCGCGAGTTCCGCCGCGGGGATGGGCGCGACCCACGCGCGCACGTTGACTGGGACGCCGGCGATCCGCCCGGCCTCCAGCGTGATCTCTGCCGACTGCGCAAATGGCATGGGCAGCGCGCAAAAAAGCGAGTCCCCCCGCATGCCGAAATAGAGCGATTGCGCGCGCAGCCGCCGCCACGGCGCGCCGCAAAAATCGCCCAACGGGACCTTGACGCTCTCGTTGGTGAGGCCGTCGTAGCGGATGCTCACCTGCCAATCGCGCAGCACGGAATCGCGCGCGTCTTCGGCCAGTTTTGCCCAGTCCGGCGTGAATTCCAACCGCGTAATGACTGCCGGCCCCGCGACGCGCAAACTGCCGGGCCGTCCGGGTGTCAGCGTGGCTTCCTGCGGTTCGCCACGTGCGGGCAACTCGCCGGCGGCCCACCGCTGTTGTGCGGTCGCCAGTGCGGCCAGATCCCGCTCCGGCAGCGGCCACGCGAAGGTTTCCACCGCAGTGCCGCGCGGCAGGCGCGATTCCGAAACCTGGTAATACACCTTGGCACCCGGCGGGCCGGCTTCGCACTCGATGCGCAGCGACTTGGCGTAGGGCAGCGGCACGAACGAATACCAGCAGTAGCCTTTGTATTCCGCCAACGGGGCAAGAAACGGAGCAAACTCGCCGCCGAATAATTCTTTGATGTCGCCCGCCAGCCGCGGCGTGGTTTCGCCGTCAAAATAAAAGCGGATGTGGTGCGGGAAGCCATCCTTGGCGCCAGTGAACCAGAAGCGCGAGACATAGCCGGGGCCCTTGAGATCGGCAATAACCTTCCAGCCCGGTTCGGCAGCATCGCGCAAAAATGTGCCGTAGTCATCGTTGCCGCCGGTGCGGTCGTAGGACGTGTGCAGAATCGTGTCGGGCTGATCAAGGCGCGGCAGCCACAGGGGGTCCGTGAGGGGTTCCGTCAGGCTGGCCACGGTCACCGGCGGCCCCTCCGGGCGGGGGCCGCCGCAGCCGGCCGCCAGCAACGCCAAACCCAACATCCACCACCACTGTCCAGCTTGTTTCATGCGCACCTCGGGCAGCGACTATGCCCCAACGCAGCCCACCAGCGCAACCGCCAATGCGCAGCGCACGGGCATAAAAAAAGCGCGGGGGCAAAACCTCCGCGCGGAGAACGGCCAATAACCGGACTCAAGCCTTCTTGGCGGGCAACGTGGCCTTGCTCTTGGCGAGGGTCACCAGCGAGGCAAAACCGTCGGCATCGTGAATGGCGATTTCCGAGAGCATCTTGCGGTTCAGCAACACGCCGGCCTTGGCCAGGCCTTCGATAAAGCGGGAATAGGAAATCCCGTGCGGGCGGCAGGCGGCGCTGAGGCGCGTGGTCCACAGCCGGCGGAAATCGCGTTTCTTTTCCTTGCGGTGCGTATAGTTGAGCTGCATCGCGCGGTCCACGGCTTCCGTGGCGAGGCGAAATTGCTTGCTGCGCGCGCCGTAAAAACCTTTGGCGAGGGCCAAGCGCCCCTTGCGGCGTTTGCGACTGGCCGGGGAATTGGTGACTCTGGGCATGGATTCTTCTCCTTACACTTTACGTTGCGCTCACGCGCCCAATTCAATGCCGAGGGACTTGGCAATCTTGCCGCCGGCCTGCACGTTCTGGCGGAGGCGCCGCTTTTGCTTGCGGGTCTTGCTGGCGGCCAAGTGGCGCCGCCCGGGCTTCTTGTGCAAAATCTTGCCCTTGGCCGTGCGCTTGAAACGCTTGGCAACCGATTTGCGCGTTTTCTTCTTCATGTTTGCAACTTCGTTTCCGTAGGTTCCGGGTCGCCGCGCACGGACAACTTGCCCGCGGCCGAGACCCTCTGGTTCAAAACAGACGGCGACTTGTACGGGATTTGTCCCGCGCCGTCCAGTCAAATCCTTTGTTTATCTTCCGCCGCCGGCCGGCGCGACGCGCCCCGGCGCCTAGCGCGAGGCCGCCGCCCCCTGCTGGCGCGCCTTGGGATTGGGAATCAGCACCATCAGGATATTGCGGCCCATCAGCTTGGGCGCCTGCTCCACCACGCCCACCTCGCGCAGGTCGGCCAGCACGCGGTTCATCAGCACAAAGCCCAGTTCCTTGTGGGCATTTTCGCGGCCACGGAAGAACAACGCCACCTTGACGCGATGGCCGTCCTCCAGAAACTCCCGCATCCGGCGCAGCTTGACTTGATAATCGTTGTCGCCCACGGAGGGGTGAAGCTGGACTTCCTTCACCTTGACGGCGGCAGCGTTCCGGCGGTTTTGTTTTTCTTTTTTGCTCTTCTCGTACTGAAACTTGCCGTAATCCATGATCCGGCACACCGGCGGGCGGGCGGTGGGCGAGATCTCGACCAAGTCGAGACCGGCGGCCTGCGCGCGGGCCTGGGCGTCCGCGGTGGCGACCACGCCGAGTTGTTCGCCGCCGGGCCCGATGAGGAATACTTCGGGAACGCGAATGCGATGATTAATGCGAGTGGGGAATCCGCCGCGCGGGTCCCGGGGGTTGGTCGGGGGAGGTATGGCCATTCTATCCTTGAGGTTGGGAGCCGTGCGCCGCTCCGTTCGCGTTGGTGGTGGGCAGCGCCACTTGCCGCTCCGCGTCCACCTTGGCGATGAACGCATCCAGCGGCATCACGCCCAGATCCCCAGCCACCCGGCTGCGGACCGACACTGTGCCTTGTTCCACTTCCCGCTTGCCCAGCACGAGCATGTACGGGATTTTTTGCAATTGTGCGTCGCGGATTTTGGCGCCGAGCTTTTCGCTGCGCTCATCCACCACGGCGCGAATGTCACGCGCCTTGAGCTGCGCGGCCACCGCGCGGGCGGCATCGGCCTGCGCGTCGGTCACGGGGATCAAGCCCACCTGCACCGGCGCCAGCCAAAGCGGAAACGCGCCGGCATAATGTTCAATGAGAATGCCGAAGAACCGTTCAAGGCTGCCCAGCAGCGCGCGGTGCACCATGAAGGGGCGGTGTTCCTGGCCATCGGGGCCGATGTAGGCCATGTCGAAGCGCTCGGGCAGATTGAAGTCGAACTGCACGGTGCTCATCTGCCAGGAACGGCCGATGGCGTCGCGGGTCTTGAGATCAATCTTGGGGCCGTAGAATGCGCCGCCGCCTTCGTCGAGTTCGTAGGCAATGCCCTCGGCCTGCAGTGCGGCCTCCAGCGAACGCTGCGCAAGCTCCCAGCGGGCAGGATCGCCCACGGCTTTTTCGGGGCGCGTGGCGAGATAGGCAGTGATGTTCTCGAAACCGAACGCGCGCCACATGGCGATGGCGAAGCGCACGCATTCGCGCACTTCGCTCTCCACCTGTTCTTCCGTGCAATAGATGTGGGCATCGTCCTGGGTGAAGCCGCGCACGCGCATCAGGCCATGCAACACGCCGGCGCGCTCGTAGCGATAGACCGTGCCCAGCTCCGCCCAGCGCAGCGGCAGCTCGCGATAAGAGCGCTTGTGCGCTTGGTAAATCTGGATGTGGAACGGGCAGTTCATCGGCTTGATGTAATAGCGCTGCTCGTCAATTTCCATCGGCGCGTACATGTTCTCGCTGTAGAACCCGAGATGGCCCGAGGTTTCCCACAGGCCCGCGCGACCGACGTGCGGGGTGTAGAGCATTTCGTAGCCGGCGCGGTAATGCTCCCGCCGCCAGAACTCTTCAATGATGGTGCGAATGCGCGCGCCCTTGGGATGCCAATGAATCAGGCCTGGGCCCACCGCTTCCTGAATGCTGAACAAATCGAGATCGCGCCCGAGGGTGCGGTGGTCACGCAGCTTGGCCTCGGCAAGCATCTTCAAATGCGCGTCCAAATCAGCCTGGGTCAAGAACGCGGTGCCGTAGAGGCGCTGCATCATCTGGTTTTTCTCGTCGCCACGGAAATAGGCGCCGGCCACGGACAGCAGCTTGAACGCCTTGATGTCGCCCGTGCGGGCCACGTGCGGCCCGCGGCACAAATCGGTGAAATCGCCGCTGTGATAGAGGCTGATGGTTTCGCCATCGGGAATATCGGCGAGGCGCTCGAGTTTATACTTCTGGCCGCGCTCAGTCATCATCTGCCACACCTCGGCGCGCGATTTTTCTTCGCGCACGAAGGGCTGGTTTTCGGCGACAATCTTCGCCATTTCCGCTTCAATGGCGGGAAAATCCTCCGCCGTCAGGCGGTGGGCCAGATCGAAATCGTAATAGAAGCCGTCTTCGGTGTCGGGGCCGATGTCAAACAGCGCATCCGGCCAGAGGCGGCGGACGGCCGCCGCCATCACGTGCGCCGTACTGTGGCGCATGGTTTCCAACGCAACTTGCTCAACCTTCATGAATACTGGATAATGTCCTTCCTGAAACGCGGCAACCTACCCCGCCCCCCCGGCAAAGTCAATGCACCCCTTGGCTTCATGAGTGGGCTGGCGGCGGGTTTTCCGCCGGCGAGGCAAACGGCGCCACGACCTGTACGGCGGGAAACAACGCACGCACCTGCGACTCCGCGGCGCGGGTGAAAATCAGCTTCACGTTGGGCCCGGCATCCATCGTGAACCACAGGGGCAGGCCATCGCGGCGGGCGGCCCAAATGGCGTGCAGCGCGGTCATGGTTTCGGGCAGCGCATAGACCAGCGGCGGGCGAGTGGCTGCCATCAGCGCGTGCATGGCAAGGGCGTTGCCTTCGGCCACGGTGCCCAGCGCGGCGATGTCCCGCGCAGCGATGGCGGTTTTCAACTCCGCCAAATCCCGCGCGACGCGCGCGGGCCATTCGCGATAAAATTCGCAAGTCGCCACGCTGCGGCGCATACCCTCGCGCGAGCCCACGGGCTTTTCGGCAGCGCATAGGACCAGCGCGCCCACACGCAGCTCCGGCCACGTGGCCTCCAGCGGCGCGGCAAAGGAATCCATGCCATCGGGCGCGGCACCGGCGTGCCATTCCACAAAGCCATCGGCCAGACTGCGCGCCGCGCTGCCACTGCCCAGCCGCGCCAAAATGGATTGCTCGCGCGGCGGCAAATCCCACCCGAAGAGCGCATTCAGCGCCTTCACCAGCGCCGCGAAACCGGAGGCCGACGACGCAAACCCCGCCGCCGTGGGCACGGTGTTGCGCGCGCGCAAATCAAATGTGAAATCCGGCGCAGGGCGGAACCAATCGAGGAATGCGCTGGCGCGCCGCGCAAAGGAACTCTCCGCCGGTATCGGTTCCCCGTTCAGCCAAATGGCATCCGCCGCGCCGGCGCCGCGCGCGAGTTCCACATGCGAACCCAGCGGCCCAAGCGAAATGGACAAACTATTCGTAACCGGCAAATTCAGCGCTTCATCGCGCTTGCCCCAATATTTCACCAGCGCGATGTTGGCCGGCGCATACGCATTGGCCACGGCGCGCGGCGTGCTGCCGCGCCCGGCCAGAATGCGGGCCACTACGTCGCGCGGCGTCATGGCAAAGCCTCCGCCAGCACGCCGGCAGGCGTCACTTGCACAGCTAGCGCGGGCACGCCCCACTCCGTGCGCATGGCCTTGCCCAGCCCCACCACGCAATCGCCCAGTCCGGAGCCGGAAATCTTGCTGCCGTGGATTTTGGGATCGGCGCGCAGCTCATAGACCAGCGCCGCCAACTTCGCGTTGTTCACCCCGAGCGCATCCATCAGCCCCTGATTGATGTTCATCAGCGCGCCCATGGCCGGCCAGTCGCCGCGGGCGGCGGCTTCGAACGCGCGGTTGACGGCATCGCCAATCAGGTCGTCGAGCCGCGCGTGCAGATCCGGCTGCGCCTTGCGCTGCGCCTCCACCACGGCAATCACTTCGGGTGTGGGCATTTTGCTGCCGGAATACAGCACGGTCAGTTGCGGCGCGGTGGGCAGTTGGACCACCTCGGTGGATTCCGCGTGAAACCGCAGGCAGCCGCCATAGGCGCTCGCGGCGACATCCGCGCCGGAACCCACGCCGCCCTGCGCGCGACGCACCACCTGAATGGCCGGCACCACCAATTCCTCCGGCGCAATGGACAAGCCTTGTGCGTGGCGCAGCGCGGCCAGCACGGCCAGCGTCACCGCCGCGCTGGTGCCCAGCCCCATCACGTGCGACATTTCGGACCTGATATCCAGTTCAAACCCCTGCGCCAGCCCTTCGCGCAACGCGCGGATGGCGCCCAAGGCGAAACGAAAACTATCGTGCGGCGCCAGCTCGCCCAGCGTGGTTTCGTGCTCACCCAGCGCGGAGTGCAAGACGATGGTTTCATCGGTGCGTGGCGTCAGTTTGACCGTCAGCCGCTTGCTGACGGCGCAAACCAGCGCGGGCTGGCCACGGAGCACGGCATGTTCGCCCATGAGCATGAGGCTGCCGGGCGCGGAGGCTTTGACGGCGCGCAGGGTCATGCAGGAAACATCAAACCACCCGCACGCCCAGGGGATCGGGGCGCACAGTCAGCATTTCGTAGCCGAACTTGGCGCAGAGGTCGGCCGGCGCTTCGCGCGCCGCCACCAGCACCATGCCGGCCTGCTCCCCCGTCACCGCACCCGCCCCGCAAATCTTGGCCGCGCCGCCGGACTCTTCCACGGCGGCCACAAATTCGGCCACGCGATCCGGCACCACGCCGATGGTGTTGAGCAGCCGGTGATTATCGCGCATGGCGCATTGGAAATCCTTGAGGTTATCCTGTTCCAGCGCGCGCTGCATTTGGTTGGCCACGGTTTCAAAATCGTCCCACACCCGGGCCTGCGCACCGAGGCGGCGGGCAACATCGCTGACGGCCTCGCCCGTGGTGCTGGCCGGCGTGCCGGTTTGCACGATATAGAGCGGCATCCGCGGCAGCGGTAGCTCCTGCGCCGCGCCCTGCTGGAAGCGCACACAGCCGCCGTGCAGCGAGACATAGGTATCCAGCCCGCTGGCCTTGCCGTGCTGCATGTTTTCTACTTCAAGGCTGTAGCGTGCGTACCATTCCGGACGGAAATCCACCCGGTAATAGTGGCCCAGACCGCGCAGCACACTCAAGATGGCCGCCGCCGAAGAACCCATGCCGCAGCCAATCGGGATGTTTGAGTTCAGCCGCACATTGACGCCCCCCCCCATCTTCAGGTGCAGGCCGTCGAGCACCGTCACAAACGCGTATTGGAACAAATCCACCGGTTTGAGCAGAACTTCGCGGATGGACAGTTTGCCGGCGAGAAATTCCTCATAATTGCGCCGCACCCGCGCGTGAAAATCACGCAGCGCACGCAGGGTGAAGGATTCTTTCGGGGCTGTCACGTTCGGCAAATCGAATGAAACGGTCTCCGCCGCCCCGTCCATCGTCACGAAGACTTGGGCGTTGCGGTTCACCGCCATGGCCAGCGCCGGGCGGCCATAGACCACCGCGTGTTCGCCGGTCAAAATCAACTTGCCTGGAGCAACTGCTTTCACTTCAAACCTCAAGCCTATCCCTTCGCGCAGGTAATGTAAAGCGTTACGGCCGCGTTTTTCGCGAGTGTTTTCGCGCTTTTGGCTGACCATCCCCGCGCGTCACACCCGCGCTTTCGCCCCTCCTTGGCTCATGAGCCCTTTCCCCAAACCCGGACGGGGTGGAAGCCGCCTCTCCAGAAACAGACACAGCCCACGACGACGCCAATCTATCCGGCAAAGACGGTATTACGATCTCGAATCATTGGGCAATTGATTTTCCGTCGGCACTTCATGCAACAGCCTCTCGATGACTGGATAGGACGAGGGATCGTTGGGGTTGGCCGGCAGCGCTCGGATGATTTCAATCAATGCCTTGCCGCCTTCGCCGGTATAAGTGGCGATGAAGCTGCGAAACGTTTCCGACGCGGTTTCGTCGGCATGGTCACTGATGATTTTCCAAGCGAACAACGGCACGCCATGGTCGGCGCAAACCAGCGCCAGCCCAAAGCTGTTCATGTCCACGGCGTCCGCCTGAGTCATCGCCTGCAACCGGTCGCGCTCGCGGGTCGTGGAGATGAACTGTTCGCCAGAGGCCACCGCAATAGTGGATGTTGTCTGCAAGGGAGAGGGAAAAACTGCCACCGGCAAGCGCGTCCAATCTGTACGCCATGTCTTGGCCTGACTGTCGGTCTGCCAAGCCGTAACGCTTCCCACCCGGTGCCACTGGTGAGTCGCCATCTCATCGCTCAACGCACCCGCTGGTCCGATGGAAAATGCCCAGTCGCACCGAAAGCGTGACAGTAGCGCTTGGACGGAGACCGCCGTTTCCACCGCCCCGGAGCCCATCTTCACCGCATAAATGGTGTGGGCATCCAACTGGAGCCGTTGGACGGAACGCGACCCCACACGAGTCGCCTGCCCCATTTCCCGGGCTTGGGTTTTCAACGCCTGCAAATCGGCGTCGAGGGCATAAAAAAAACCGATGGTATCGCCTGGGGCCTGCGTAACGCAAAACGCCAGCAAGCCGAAAAACAGCCTAATCCTTTTGCGCATGGTTGAAAATTCCTCCTACCGTTGATTGGCGATTCAGCATGGGAACGATTCCAAAAGCAAACCCAAAGTGCAGGAATTACAACAAGACCCGTCCCCATTGTCGTTAATGATAATTCAACACAAAAATACTTGCGCCGGATATTGGCGAGACGCACGATGGTGGCCAATGAAAGCGATCAGTCGCAGACAGTTCTTGCAGACCGCCGGAGTCGCCATGCTGGTGGCCACGCTGCCGGCGCTGGGTCGTGGCGGACGGAATCGGCGGCATCAGAAGAATATCCGGGTTCGCTCGCTCGTTCCTCTCGGGCATCTGACTCCTGCTGAAAGAGCGTTTATTCAGCGCGCTCGATTTGCCAC
>Ga0208940_1001008_pt1 | contig 31547 bp, 31 predicted proteins | sample AD_JPNNA6_MetaG_FD_184445 | JGI IMG/M metagenome (GOLD analysis project Ga0208940, IMG submission 184445) | Active sludge microbial communities of municipal wastewater-treating anaerobic digesters from Japan - AD_JPNNA6_MetaG (SPAdes) (version 2) | ecosystem: Engineered > Bioreactor > Anaerobic... | reverse complement strand
AAGCCCTGGGCAGCCGGTTGGACAGCCGCACCGGTGCGCCGCCCGCCGCCAACCCGCTGGACCGCCAGCGCCGGGCCCCGCGCCCCAAACGCATCAGCCCGCTGCTGATTGGGCTGAGTGCCGCCACGGCCCTGCTGCTGATCACCTCCCTGCTGGGCTGGGGCCGTGCCAGCCGCACCGCCCGCGAGCTGGAAGCCGCCCAGACGAGCATTGCCAGTGCTGAATCGGCTGCGGCAGCCGCCGAGACCGCCCGCGCCCAGGCCGATACCCGCGCCGCCGATGCGGATGCCGGGCGCACCGCCGCGCTGACGCAGGCCAACCAGGCCATGGCGCTCCAACTGGCCGTGCAGGCCGAAGATTTGTTTGAAGACCAGCCCGGTCAACTGGAACTGACCACCCTGCTGGCGCTGGAAGCCGTGCAGCGCGACCCCACCAGCCCTGCCAACGCCACTGCCATGGCCGCCGCGGCCCTGCTGCCGGTTGAAGATTATCAAATCACGTCCAGCAGCGCGGTGATTGACCTGGCCATCCGCCCGGATGGCAGCCAGGCGGCCGCGTTGAGCGAGGACGGCACCATTCAAGTCTGGGATCTTAAAACCGGCGCCGTGATTTTGGGTTTGAATCAAAAAGCGCCTGCCGGCCTTCGCTACAGCCCGGATGGGCGCTGGCTGCTGGGAATTACAGACGAATATGGCAGCACGGTCTGGGATGCCGAGAGCGGCGAGGTGATGGTCCGGAACCTGGTTGGCGGCGAAATCTTTTTCAGCCCGGACAGCCGCTACATCACGGTTATTATCTTTAACTGGCTTAATACTCTGGAAACCTACAGTTATGAAATTGCCACCGGGCAGCGGGTCGGGTTATCCTACCCGTTTGATACTTATTACAGCTACCAATTCAGCCCGGATGGGCAGTGGCTGTTGGGCTATAAGTGGGGGAATAGAAGTATATATTTTGACCTCTGGAATCTGACCACGCAGCAGAGGGTCGCCAGCATTGAAGATGCCAGCAATTCATTTGATCCGCTTTTCTCTGCCGACAGCCAGCGCCTGGTTTATTACACGGAAACCGACCGCATTGTCGACATAGATCTGGCATCTGGGCAGGCCTACGCAAGCGTCAACACCTACTCCGGCGTATATAATCTCTTTGCAAATTCAGACGGCAGCCAGATTGCGGTTGTTCGGGAGAATGGAACGATTGTCATATTGAGTGAAACGCAGTGGAAAGATTATCTGGGGAATCAGGTCTTTTATTATGACTGGTTTACGACCATAGAGCAGGATGGTACTTTCCAAACCCTGGCCTTCAGCCCGGACAACCGCTGGCTGGCGGCTGGCAGTGCGGATGGGTCAGCCCGTATCTGGGACATTGAAACTGGAATTGAAATTACCCGCCTGAGCCATGCCGGGCCCGTCTCCCGGGTGACGTTCAGCCCGGACGGTCAGCAGATTATTACCGCGAGTCGGGATGGCATGGTGCGGGTCTGGCGCGTGAATTCGGATGCGTTTTTGAGGCTGCCAGGCTCACAATTACGCGCAGATATCACCGCCCTTTCTTTTATTTCGGATGGGCAGGACCTGCTTGCCATAAATTCTGACGGCGCCGTTTCCAGGTGGGCGGCGCTTCAGAACACCCCGGCCACCCCGATGCAGGTTAATCTACCCACATTTGAAGGGCTGTCGGTTATCAGCCCGAGTGGAAGCCAGGTGGCTCAGATCAGTCTGCTGGCGGTTGGTACGCTTAAAATCTGGGAGACTGAAACCGGAGAGGAAATTTTTAGCGAGCTATTAGCAAATTTTGCCTCAACACTGGCCTTCAGCCCGGATGAACGCCTGATTGCCGTAGGGACCAAGGGCGGGTTTGTTGAGGTTGCAGAAATTGCCAGCGGCGAGACGATTGCCACCCTCAAGCAAGGCGCCAGGATTGAGGCGCTGGCTTTCAGCCCGGACAGTCAAAGGCTGGTTGTGGGTGGGCGTGATGGCAGCCTTAAAATCTGGGAGCTCAGCACCGGGCAGGTGCTGGAGGCGTTCTCTCAGGATGCTTATATCCTGTCGCTGGCTTACAGCGCCGACGGACAGCGGATCTATTCAGCCAGCCAGGCAGGTGAGGTTTGTGTTTGGGAGGCCGCCACCGGCATTGCGCTTGCCTGCCAGACCATCCCACAGCCCGACCTGGAAATCATCATCTTCAGCCCCGATGGACGCCAGGCCGCCACCCGCTCTGCCGGCAGCACGCTCCAGGTTTGGGATCTATTCACCGGGCCTGCGGCAGTCCTGCGCACCAGCCTGCCAGATTCGCGGGGCGTTGTGCTGGCCTTCAGCCCCGACGGGCGGCGCGTGGCTTTTGGCACCGACAATAACCTGGTTCACATTTGGCCCTGGCAGTCCCAGGACCTGACCGAGGCCGTCTGCGCCCGGTTGAACCGCAACCTGACGCCGGAAGAGTGGGAGACCTATTTCCTGCCCTCCGTGCCTTACCACCAGACCTGCCCCAACCTGCCCCCCGGCGACGGCGGAGAATGAGGCGCCGGGCCCGTCGCTAAAAGACGCCGGGCATAATCCCCGACATGGCCAGCAGAAAGAGCGGCAGGCAGAACCCGCCGGTTCCGCCCAGCAGGATGGACAGCACGGTGAGGGCCACCGCCTGCCCGGGTTTGAGCCGGGTGAGCGCCCGGATGATCTGCACCAGCAAAAAGATGGGGTACAACCAGATCAGCCAGCCCAGGTAGGAGCCTGCCACAGGAACCAGGCTGAGCAGGAAAGACAGCAGCATAAACGGCACCAGCAGCGCGGTGACGAGGTAGAGAAACTCGTCATACAGGCTCTGTTTGGCGCCATAAACTTTGCGATACATCACATCCAGGCTGAATCCGAAGAACAAAAAAGCAATCGGGGCAAAAAACCAGAGAATGGCGATTGTGCCGAAATCGAACGGCAGGCGATAAATCAGCATGGTGCCCAGGGCAACCACCGTTACCGCCGCCACCACCCAGATCAGCGCGCTGACAAATTTGCCCGGTGCCTTCCTGGCCTCTTGCTGGAAGGTATCTGGCGTTGGGTGGGCCAGCAGATTCCAGATGGTATCCAGCCAGTCGGTTAGAATCATCAGCGGCGTGGCTTTTTGGGGGGTTCTTCTGGGGTGTATTTGAGGTTTCATGTTTCAGGGGGTCCATCAGGCGGCAAAAAGGCACACGGGAGGTATCGCCCGGTGCCTTTTGGTAGCTTCAGCGGGAAAACAGGGCTTACAGGTGGATATAATCGTCCACTTTGAGGACGAACAGCACGCCGCGGCGGCTCTCGGCGCCGGGTTCGGGGGGGGCGCAGTTGGCCTTGATCTTCTCCAGCGCGCCGGGCACCTGTTCATCTTCCAGGCCCACCAGAAGGGTGGTGTTGCCGCGGCGCCACAGCCCGCCCGTAGAAGCAATGCGCGTCACGCGCAGACTGGCCTGCGTCAGGGCCTGAGAAACCGCATCGGCGTCCGAGTCCGGTACAATGGCAATGATCATTTTCATGGCTAAAACTCCTCGTAATGCTCAATTTCCAGCCCGAAGATGGTGGCGCCGCCCACCGTCACGGGGGTGGGCGCCGGCATCGGCAGGGGGGCGCTTTCCAGCGGCACGGCAATATACTCCACCCGCTGGCGGCAGGTGCGGTTCAACAGCTCCACGGCCTCGGTCTGGCGGTGGCACGGCGAACCAATCATCAATGTGGCATTGCGCAGGCCCAAAAATCCGCCCACACTGGGCAGCCGGGTCACAGAGAAACCGGCATCAATCAGGGCATTTTGGGCCGCTTCGGCATCTTGCGACTGCACCACCGCAAGCAGTAAACGGTTGCAGTCACTGACAGCGGAATCAGCCTGGGTCATTTTTTACCTCCTGATAAGGTCACCCGGTGCGGGTCTGGCCCGCTCACGGTCAGGGTTTGCCCACGGGCAAACGTCACAGTGCTGTCTGCGGATTTTAATACAATCCTCATCCCTCGATATTGTACCGTAATTGGAGCCGAAAAACCTATCGAATTTTGTAAAATAACCTGTTCGGGGGCCAAATGCAGCAGCCCGGCGGTTTGCAAAAACAGGCCCACCGGCGGCAGGCCGCGCAGGCGGTTGGTCTCGCCGAGGGGCTCGCCGGTTTCGGCGTGCAGCAGGCCGCGAAAGCCGTGCACCTGGCGCAGCGCGGCGGCCGCGCCGTTGAGCAGCCGGGCCGTCAGGTCGGCGGCCTCGGCGCGATAGCCGTAGCGCAGCAGGCCCTCGCCCAGCAGTTGATTCCAGATCATCGAGACGCAGGCCAGCTCCACCGGTTCGGCGGGGCGGTCGGTTGGCGGGCAGATGGGCAGCCCCCAGGGCTGCAGGTAGCGCCCCTGCAGCGCTTTGCGAATCATCACGCCGGCGCGCTCAGGCGTGGGGATGCCCGCCCACAGCGGCAGCAGCAGGCTGAGGTCTTCCTGCTGATAATCGGGGGTGCGCAGGATGCCGGGGATCTCATCCGGCAGGCCGCGCACTTCGATGGTCTCGAGGGTGGTGAACAGCGTCTGGCTGACCACGCGGCCGCAGCCGGGCAGCCAGTCCATCTGGCGGGCGGTAATCTCTTCGCTGACCTTGCCGCGCGCCCCCAGGCCGCGCAGGGTGATGGCGACCTCGCGGGCGGGCTCGTCGCCGGTCTGCAGGCAGATCACCACGCGCTGCGGCGAGCGCAGCTTGCGGCGGATGCGGTGCGCGCCGGAGCCGGTGAAGCGCAGCAGCTCCTGCCCGGCGGGCGCGGCGTGGCTTTGCAGGTCGCGGTAGCGGTACAGACCGGCCTTCTCATCCCAGGCCTGCTCCACGGCGCGGCGCAGATGTTCGGCGCGGGCGCGCAGCCAGGCCAGGTCTTTGCGCTGCTTCAGGCGGGCCGCCAGGGGCATCAGGCTGCGGCATTCACGGTAGAGCAGCGCGCCCAGGGCGGGCGATTCTACCAGTTCCACGCCCACGCCCTCGGCATCGGCATGCCAGCGGTTGTAGAGCGGGGCGGCTTCCATGCCGGTTTGCAGCGGGTGGCTCCATTCGGGGTAGCCATCGTGGTCACGGTCCACATCAAATTCGAACCAGCGGCGCAAAAATTGGATCAGCGCCGGGTAGAGCGATTCCAGCCAGCCGGCGGGACGGGTGGGCGCCAGGCGGGTGGCCAGGGTTGCCAGCAGCGGCTGGGCCAGGTGGCGGGTGCGCTGCCCGCCCAGGCCGGGGCGCCAGTCAATGGCGCCATCCGCTTCCTGCACGGCCAGAAAATTTTCCACCAGTCCGGCGCCCAGTTCGGGTGCGCCGGGCAGCAGGCTGGTCAGATACCAGGCGTCCAGGGCGGTCTGCCCGCGCCACAGCGGCGGGTAATCGGAGCCATCGCCGCGCAGCGAATGGCCGAAATCGGGCTGGCGGGTGAGCACAAAGGAAGGGTTGGGCAGCCCGCCGCCCGGCGGGAAGAACAGCCGCAGCGCATTGACCTGCGCCAGCGTGAGGGCCACATCCCAATCGGGGCTGCCGGTCTCAAATTCCACCACCTGCCCCGCGTGAAGCAGCTCCATGCGGGCGGTTTCGGCATCCCAGGCGGTGCGGGCCGGCTGGTGGGCCAGGGTCAGGGCGGTCTCAAAATCGGGGTGGGCCGCCAGGGCCCAGGGCAGGGTGATCTCACTGCCGGGGGGCAGTTCCACATCCACGCCCAGGCCGGGCAGCGTGCCCACCGAGGGGGTGGCGGATTCATCCAGCCAGAAGGCCAGCGCCAGGCCGCCGCTGCTGCCCTGCAAGGCCCAACTGCGCTCCAGCGGCTGGGCGGCAAAGCTCTGCCCCTCGGGCAGTGGGCTGAGCAGCGCCAGCCACTCCACCCGAAAGCTCTCAACCAGCACGCTCCAGTTCAGCAAGCGCAGCCGCCCGGCGGCCAGACCCGAGGTGGCAATCCAGTATTCGGCGGTGGCCTCCACGCCGGGGAAAGGCGCAAAGGCTACCTGCAAATAGCCGGGCAGAATCTGCTCAACCACCGGCACGCGGTAATAATCCACCGGGTTGGTAATTTCGACATTGGGGCGTAAAAAGCGCGGCAAGAGCCGCAGCGCCAGGGCGCGCAGGCCCAGCGTGCTTTCAAGCGCCAGGGCGGGGGGTTCGCCAGCGCCGAGGTTCAGCGTCCAGGTGATGTCGCTGGTATAGTTGGGGGTGCAAAAGCGGGCGTCTGCCGAGATGGTAAGATTGAGGGGATCATCGGCAGAGAGATGCAGGCGGCGCATACGCTAATTGTACCTCGAATTGGGCGCCGGGCGGGGCCGGGAAGGGGGTTGCGCAGCCGACTTGCGCTTCCTGTAGGGGTGGTCCTATGTGCATGCAACCTGAACAGGTTGACCGCCCGGCGTAACATTAAAATTACTCCGGGCGCACACATAGGTGCGCCCCTACAAGAGTCCTCCGCACCACCAGCGGCGTTCCTGCCCCCATCTGGGACTCAACCCCCTTGACATTAACGTTACGTCAGGGTTTACAATAGGCGCATGTACACAGTCAAACAGCTATCCAAACTGGCGGGCATCACGCCGCGGGCGCTGCGGTTCTATGATTCCATCGGGCTGCTCAAGCCATCCCGGGTGGGTGATAATGGCTACCGTTACTACGGGGAAGAGGCCCTGCTGCGCCTGCAGCAGATTCTGCTCTACCGCGAGCTGGACCTGCCGCTGGCAGAGATCCGGCAGATTATGGCACAGCCCGGCTTTGATGTGCCCCAGGCGCTGACGGCGCATAAAACTGAGCTGCGGCGGCGCATCCACCGCCTGGAGCGCCTGATTGAGACTGTGGAGCATACCCTGGAACACCTGAAAGGAACTCGACCCATGACTGAATCACAAATGTTTGATGTGTTTAACGATGAACAACAGGCGGAATTTCAAAAAGAAGCCCTGGAGATGTACGACCCCGCGGTGGTGCGCGCCTCTTATCAGCGCTGGCAGCGCTACACCCCCGCCAAGAAGCAGCGCATCGGCGCTGAGGGCGAGGCCGTGTACCGCACTTTTCTGGCCGCCATGCCGCAGGGGCCCGAATCGGCGGCGGCCCAGGCCGCGGTGGCAGCCTGGCGCAGCCATATGGACTACTTCTGGACGCCCACCGACGCCCAACTGCTGGGCATTGCGGGCGGCTACGTCTCAGACCCGCGCTTCAAGGCCAACTTTGACAAGCTCCATCCTGATCTGGCGGCCTTTGTCCACGCGGCGGTGGCGGTCTATGTCGCTCGCCGCGGGCAAGCCGGGGGTTAAGATTTCGGGCGCGTGGATTAAAGCAGGCCCCCAAAACGCCTCGCTGCCAGAGCGTTAAGCTATAATCTAATTGTCCCCCTCGCTCAAACTGTCAATTTGTGAAGGATTTTTCAATGAACGCACTGATTATTTATGATTCAGTCTTTGGCAATACCGAAAAGATTGCCCAGGCCATGGGCGCGGCGCTGAATGCGCCGGTGGTCAAAGTGGATGCGGTGACGCAGGCCCAGCTTGCCGGCCTGGATGTGCTCATCGTGGGCTCGCCCACGCGCAGCTTTCGCTCCACCCCGGCGATTGCCGACTTTATCAAGGCCATCCCGGCGGGCGCGCTGCAGGGCGTGCGCGTCAGCGGGTTTGATACCCGCATTGCGCTGGAGACGATCAAATCCGGCTTCTTCCGGGGCATTGTCAAAATGGGCGGCTATGCCGCCAAACCGATTGCCGACGCGCTGGTCAAAAAAGGCGCCACCCTGGCCCAGACCCCCGAGGGCTTCATCGTCCAAGCGGAACAGGGCCCCTTGAGCGCGGGTGAACTGGAGCGCGCCGCGGCCTGGGCCCGGCAGCTCGCTGCTTAGGCCGCTAGCTGTTTGCCCAGCGCCTGCGCCCAGGCTTTGATGCTGTTCCAGTCGCGGTAGTCGCCGGGGGCGGCCTGGACAACGATCATCACAAAAGCCGCCTGCCACCATTTCAGGCGGTACATATCCAACCGCCCGCCGAAGAAGGCCACACTGAGCGGTTGAACGGCGGGCGCGCCGCCCAGCATGGATTTGAGGTAGTGCCCGATGGTGGTGAAGCGCTCTTTGAGGTTCAGCGTGCCCGGTTTGGCTGGCTCAGATACCAGGTTGGGGTCCAGTGCCAGCGGGATGGGCGGCAGGGTCTCGCGGGGAGAGCGGGTCAGGCGCATGGCGCAGGCAAAGCAGGCCACCTTTTGGGCTGCCAGCGTTTTTTGATAACGATGGAGGAAGCGCCGCGCCGCCAACTGCCAGCCAAAGATCATCGGCGCGCCCACCACCACAGCATCGTAACCATCCAGGGCGGTCACGTTTGCCATGGGCTGCACGTCTGCCGCATGCCCGGCCGCGGTCAATTCGGCGGCAACGGCTGCGGCTACCTCGGCGGTTGAGCCCGAGTTGGTTGCATAGGCCACCAGCACCCTGCTCATCGGGCGCACTCAGTACTGACCGAACAGTCTGGCAAAGAAGCGGTGGAAGCCGTGAATCGACTTGACCTCACCGGCGTACATCAAAATGCACTTGCCTTCCACCGGCGAGACGCCCACCTCGCGCGCGGCCTGGGCGGCCTCGAGCGACTGCGAACCCTGCTGCAGCCAGATCTGCTGGATGCCGGCGGCGGCGGCCTCGCGGATTGCCCCGGCAGCCTTCTGCGGCTGCACACAGATGATCACGCCATCTACCTTGCCCGCCAGCTCGGCAATGGTGGCGTAGCATTTATCCCCGGCAATTGTTTCCATCTGGGGATTGACGCCGTACACCTCGAAGCCGCGGGCTTTCAATTCGGTGTAGATCGCCGTGCCAAATTTCTGCGCCGAGCGTGAGACCCCTACAACGGCCAATCGTTTGGCCTGAATAAAGGCTTGAATTTTTGCGTCCATCGGAACTTCCTGAAATTGTGAAAAATGGGAATGGGCCTATCTTACACCCATACGCGGTTTTTGTGGGCCTCAGATAATATATCTCGAAAAAAGACGGGAAAAGGCCAGCTCTCCATTGGATTATAAAACCTTTATGCGGGCTGAAGCCCGCACTCCAGAGAAGATGCACCATGGCTTGATGGCATTTCCTGGACTTTGTGAATGCCGGGCACAATTGACTGCAAACTGCTCCCAAAATATTCAAAGTATGATACACTTGCCCTTAATCAACAGTAGATAATTATCTAACGCCTATGACTTCTACCTTCCGTTCGCTCCGTCACCCCAACTACCGCCTCTGGTTCTTCGGCCAGGGGGCTTCGCTGGTGGGCACCTGGATGCAGTTTGTGGCTCAGCAATTGCTGATCTACCGTCTGACCGGCTCCGCCGCCGCCCTCGGCACCATCAGCCTGATTGGCCTCATCCCGCTGATCCCGCTGTCGCTGTGGAGCGGCTCGCTGGTGGACCGCTTCCCCAAGCGCACGGTGATCCTCGTCTGCCAGGCCGGGATGATGGTGCAGGCCCTGATTATGGCCGCGCTGCTCTTCACCGACACCGTGCAGATCTGGCATGTGTATGTGCTGTCCTTCTTCCTGGGGGTTTTCAATGCGGTTGACCTGCCCGCCCGCCAGTCCATTGTGGTGGAGCTGGTGGAGGGCAAGGCCGATCTGAGCAATGCCATTGGCCTCAATTCGGCGCTCTTCAACCTGGGGCGGGCGCTGGGGCCAGCCATGGCGGGGGTGGTGGTGGCCGCCACCGGCGAGGCCTGGGCGTTTTTCATCAATGCCTTGACCTTTGCAGTTTTCATCGTTGCGCTGTTATTCATGCGCAACCTGCCAGCCCCTGCGCCAGAGGCGCACAAAAACAGCCGCACCGCCGCCCATATGCTGGAGGGCATGCGCTTTATCTTCAAGCAGCAAACCCTGCTGATTTTGGTGACGCTGGTGGGCGTCAGTGCCTTCCTCTCCATGCCATACAGCACCCTGATGCCCGTGTTTGCCGGGAATGTGCTGGCCTCCAGCGCCCAGCCGTTTATCAATACGGTTTGCACCAGCGGGCTGATCACCTGTCTGGCGCCGGAAGCGCTGCCGCTGGGCCTGCTGACCGGGCTGATGGGCTTTGGTGCGCTGATTGGCGCGCTGCTGGTGGCCTCGCTGCCCGAGACCGCTCCGCGCGGCCTGATGCTGACGATTGGCAACCTGGGCTTTCCGGCCCTGTTGATCGGCTTCGCCTTCTCGAAGTCGTTTGTGACCTCCCTGGTTTTGATGTTTTTTGTGGGCGTGGCGTTTGTCTGGCAGAATGTGCTGGCGAACACGCTGATTCAATTTGCCAGCCCCGATGCCATGCGCGGCCGGGTGATGAGCTTTTACACCATGTCTTTCCAGGCGATGATGCGCCTGGGCGGCATGCAGGCCGGCTTGCTGGCAGACGGCATTGGCGCCCCGCTGACGGTGGGCATTGGGGCGGTGGTTTCGCTGCTGTATGGGCTGTTTGTGCTGCTGCGCTATCCCAAAGTGCGCCAGCTTCAATAAACTTAAGCCGTTAACGCCAGGGGGCGCAGGGTTTGTTCCCCCGCGCCCAAGGCAAAATCAGATCACCTGATGAATTACATCCACCAGCAGGAGGATGGCCGCGCGCATTTTGTGGGCATCGGGGCCGGTGATGCCAAAGAGGGTGTGCGTCTCGTTGTCGCGGGTGGTCACATAGAGCTGGTCGTTGAAGCTGCGGATTTCCACCCGGTGGATGCTGCGGACCAGGATGGTGGTGATTTTCTTACTCAGCAGCGCCGGCGGACGGATTTCCAGCCGGTTGGGGTAGAGCCGGTAGGTGTAGCCGACCTTCTTTTCATAGAGCGGTTTTTCGGGCATGGGGTCTCAATTTGAGCGGCGCGGCTGGCCCTGGAAACAAACCATTGAAATGATTATACCGGCAGATTGTTTTCAGCGGGCTGCACAGGGAGATGAAACAGGGGCGCACAGTGCCCGCCCCTGCTTCATAATGTTAGAGGGCCGCAGCCTACAGCGTGATTTCCTGCAGGGCTTTGGTCAGGTTGGCCACATCGCCGCTGGAGGTTTGCAGCCTGGTCACATCGGCGCTCATCAGGCTGGCTTCCACGCCGGGCAGCACCTTCTCGGCCATTTCGCTGGCAGTGGAAATTTTCTTTGCCAGCGCCAGGGCATCCCGGGCAAATTCCTTCACGTTCTCTGGGAAGATGGGCAGCTTTTCCATGATCGGCACGGCGGTCTCAAGGATGTTATCCACCATGCCGACGTATTTCATGACCACGGTGCGCAGAACGATCACCGTGCGGGTGAGCTGGAGCGCCATGTCCTGAATGGAATCGAGCGTGCCTTTGTTGTCTTCAATCACGTCGTTGATGTTCATCAAGGCGCTGGTCATTTTGTCGGAAAAATGAACGTAATTGCCAGCCGCGGGTTTGGCTGCTGCAACGGGCCGGGCGGCAGTGGGGCGGGCCGCCGGGCGGGTGGCCGGGCGGGTTGGGGCGCCAATGCGGCCTGCGGCGCCGGGTTTGCGGGTTTCTTTCGGTGGGGTGGGCATCCTGTCCTCCTGATGGGTATTATGGAGCGCCCATCCGGCCGCGCCGGCGTGCGCTGAATCCATTTTAGCATCCCTGCGGCAAATTGACAAAATTTGCCAGAGGTTTGTTTTAGTCCGGCCGATTTCTGTGCCGCAATTTTCTGGGCCTGATATATAATCAACTCAACCGATGAAAAACTTACCTCCTCTCCGTTCCATGCAGCGATTTTTAGCCGGGCACAACCCCTCGGCATTTTTGCTGGCGGCGCAGTTCCTGCAACTGCTGCTCTACACCCTCTTTGAGGGCAACCATGGCCCGCGAGCCCTGCTCAGCGGGGTGGGCGCGCTGGTGCTGGTGATGGTGGTCTGGGTGGTTGTGCGCAGCCCGGGCACCAACTGGATCGCCTGGGCGCTGGCGGTGCCGGCCTTTCTGCTGTCGGTGCTGTCGGCCATTTTTGCCGACCCGGCGCTGGTGGCCTGGTCGGCGGTGCTGGAATCCATCCTGTATTTTTACGCCGCCGGCAGCCTGATCGCCTACATGCTGGAAGATTTTACCGTGACCACCGACGAGCTGTTTGCCGCCGGGGCCACCTTCACGCTGCTGGCCTGGGGCTTTGCCTATGCTTACCTGGTCTGCCAGGCCTGGGTGCCCGACAGCTTCGTCAACGGCGGGCATCCGGGGCAGCCGCTGACCTTCATTGAGTTGTTGTTCCTCAGCTTCACCAACCTGTCGGCCACCGGGCTGGGTGATATTCTGCCCATTTCTGCACCGGTGCGCATGTTGGCCATTCTGGAGCAGTTTTGCGGCGTGGGCTATGTTGCGGTGGTCGTCTCCCGCCTGATTGGCATGACGTTGAACAACCTGTCGGGCAAGCCCAAAGGTCGCGCCCGATGAAAATGCCAGGCCCCGCACTGTTGTTGATCTTCAGTTTGTGCCTGGTTTTGGCCGGGTGCCAGACGGAGCAGCCGATGACAAACACCGTTGAGCAAGTGATCTATACCGCCGACTCGGGGCCGGTGCTGCCCGAGCTGCAGTGGCACGAAGAACGGGTCATTACCCGCACCGCGGTGACGCTGACGCGCAACGGGCGGGTGGCTGCCACCCAGATCAACGCGGGCGCGTGGGCCGTGCCGGTGGATGCCGCCGCCCTGCTGGATGAACTGGCCGCGGTGGACTGCGCCAGCCTGACGCGGGTGGAGCCCGCCGACCCGCCCGACGGCGGCGGAACGGTCAGCTATACCCTGGTTTTTGAGGACGGCGACCCGTGCGTGCTGACCTTTGACCCTGGCGTGACCTACACCGGCAGCGAAGCCCTCACCGCCCCGGTGCAGGCGCTGCTCCAAACCCTGCCCTGGCCGCCCGAGGCCGCCAGCCGCATCAAGTGAGGCCAATCCTCATTCACCAATCGGGGGCCCGCGACATGGCTCTTACAAAATTAGGCAATTTTCTCGATTCAAAACCAGTTCGATTCGTCTATGGCATCGTCCTGCCCATCTGCCAGTTGGTTTTCTTGTTGGGAACCACCTTGTTCAACAGCCAGACACAAACGGTGTTTGGTTTCATCATTCGGCTCCTGCTCTGCCTGTGGTTTTGTGGCCTGTACATCAAGCTAACGCGCCTGGCCTCGTACAGCCATTATCCAAACATCAAATGGACCCGGTCGGATGTCGGGCCGTTTGAAAAGTACATCCTCATTGGACTGGCTCTGTTTTTCAGCCTTGGTTGCGGCCTCGTCACCTGGTGGGCCATCCGCTGGTTTGCACCGGGAATATCGAACTTTGCCTGGGGGATTGCGCTAATTAATGCGGTCATCATCTTTCTGCCGCTGGTAGCACGATACTGGGCCCTCAAAATTTGATATTTGAGAAAGGCGCAGCGACCTGCCCCGTTTGTACGCGCACAGGTCCACGCCTACAAATCCCTGGCGTTAAATTCTTCCACAACCCGCAGCGTGGCTAAAAGCCGGCATGCGGCGATAAAAGGACGTATAATTACCCTATGTTTGATTTCTTTCTGGCGGTTATGTTCGTGTCCACGCTGCTGATTCTGGGCATCACGCGGCTGGCCGAAGAGCGGATCATCAAGACCCACCACGGTCAAAAGATCAGCTTTTTTGCCCACCACCCGCCCGAGCCGGGTGATATTGTCTTTCTGGGCGACAGCCTGACCGAAGGCGCCCGCTGGGATGAGGTTTTTCCCGGGCTGCCCATCCGCAACCGCGGCATTATCAACGATACTTCGCAAGGTGTGCTGGAGCGGCTGGGGGATATCACCTGCGGGCAGCCGGGCGCCATCTTCATTCTGATTGGCACCAACGACCTGCCGTTTTACGCCTACCGGTCAGATGCCGATATCCTGAATAATTACACCGAGATTATTCAAAAAATCCGCACCGACTCGCCGCAGACGCGCATTTTCATCCAGTCGCTGCTGCCGCGCGGGCGCCGCTATGCCAGGCGCATCCGCAAGCTGAACGGCGAGCTGGCCGCGCTGGCGGCGCAGCACGGCATCACGTTCATCCCCCTGTTTGATTATTTTGCCGCCCGCACCGGCGCCCTGCGCCCCGACCTGACCAATGACTCGCTGCACCTGCTGGCTGATGGCTACGCCATCTGGGCCGAGCAGCTTGCGCCGCACATCCGCTCGCTGAACGCCGGGGAGTAAGCCGCGTTCTTTGGGGCGGCAGCGGGAGTACAGGGCCGCGTGCGTCCTGTAAGGATGCTGAGCGACCCTTACAGGGTGCTGCGCGACCCTGACAGGGTGCTGCGCGACCCTCGCCGCTTCGGCGCTCCGGCGGGAGTACAGGGTGCTGCGCGACCCTGACAGGGTGCTTCGCGACCGGTTCACCACCGGCGGCGGTTAAAACCGCCGCCTGCCCCAAAACCAAGTCCGCTAAAGCGGACTAAGCCGCAGGGAGTCGGCAAAGCCGACTTGCTCGTCCCAAAGCCGGGGATTTCAATCCCCGGCGACCCTGACAGGGTGCTACGCGACCCTGACAGGGTGCTTCGCGACCCTGACAGGGTGCTTCGCGACCCTGACAGGGTGCTTCGCGACCGGTTCACCACCGGCGGCGGTTAAAACCGCCGCCTGCCCCAAAACCAAGTCCGCTAAAGCGGACTAAGCCGCAGGGAGTCGGCAAAGCCGACTTGCTCGTCCCAAAGCCGGGGATTTCAATCCCCGGCGACCCTTACAGGGTGCTGCGCGACCCTTACAGGGTGCTGCGCGACCCTCGCCGCTTCGGCGCTCCGGCGGGAGTACAGGGTGCTGCGCGACCCTATAAGAAACAAGTAGGGGCGGTCCTGTGTGACCGCCCTGAGTAACATTAAAATTACGCCGGGCGGACACCTAGGTCCGCCCCTACACCCAATAACAACCGGCGCGACCCTCGCCGCTTCGGCGCTCCGGCGGGAGTACAGGCTGCTGCGCGACTCCGGAGGAGAGGGCTGCCTGTGGAACCCGATAAATCCATACTTGACAAACCCTATCTCATTTATTATAATAATTATAAATCAATAAAGATTATAAATTATGAACCAAAACCTGCTCACCTCACTCCAAAAATCCGGCCTGCGCCTGACGGCCACCCGCGTGGCCATTTGCACCCTGCTGGCTGAAACCACCAGCCACCCCACCGCCGCGCAGATCTACGACCAGTTGAAGCCGCAGTACCCTTCGCTCTCGCTGGCTACGGTTTACAACACGCTGGATGTGCTGGTGAACATGGGCGTCATCAATGTACTGGGACATTCGGGCGATGGCAATGTCCATTTTGAGCCCAACACCAGCCCGCACATCAATCTGGCGTGCGTCCGGTGTCATAAAATCCAGGACCTGCCCGCCGATGACCTCAGCCGCATGGAAGCCCGCGTCAGCACAGAATCGGGCTATAGGCTGCTAGGCGCGCGGGTGATGTATTACGGCATCTGCCCGGAGTGCCAGGCAGAACATTAACCCGGCCAACACACCTGCCCCCGGCAGGTTGAACCAACCGCAACCAAACCTATTCAGTTATGAAGGAGATAAAAAATGGAAAACACCCCTGTTCAAACCACCGTCATGCCCCGCATTGGTGAAAAAGCCCCCGAATTTACCGCCGTCACCACGCAGGGTCCCATCAATTTCCCTGCTGATTACCAGGGCAGCTGGGTGATCCTCTTCAGCCACCCCGCAGATTTCACCCCGGTTTGTACCTCTGAATTTATGACCTTTGCCTCGATGGAAGATCAATTTGCCCAGGTCAACACCAAACTGGTGGGGCTCTCGGTTGATGGCCTGTACAGTCACATTGCCTGGCTGCGCACCATCAAAGAGAAAATCGAATACCGCGGCATGAAGGATGTTGAGGTCAAGTTCCCGCTGATTGAAGACATCACCATGGAAGTTGCCAAGAAGTACGGCATGATCCAGCCGGGTGAAAGCAGCACCAAGGCCGTGCGCGCCGTCTTCGTGATTGATCCCAAGGGCATCATTCGCACCATCATCTACTACCCGCTCAGCCTGGGGCGCAACTTCCAGGAACTGTATCGGGTGATTGTGGCCCTGCAAACCGCCGACGCCTTTTCCATTGCCACCCCGGCAGACTGGCAGCCCGGCGATGATGTGATTGTGCCCACGGCGGGCTCCTGCGGTGTGGCCAAAGAACGCATGGATAACAAGCAGGATATGCACTGCTACGATTGGTTCTTCTGCACCAAGAAACTGGACCGCGAAACGATCTTTAAGACCATCCTGAAAAAGTAATCCGCCGGTCACGGATCACCTTCACCCCGGAGCAGCCTTGGGTCTGCTCCGGTTTTTTTATTCTCCGGGCATCCGATGATTGACAAACGCCGGTTTCGTTCTACAATCATTAATGCCGAAGATTTAATTCGTCCATTCTCAATTCAAGGAGATGCCACTGTGAATAAGCTACGCTGGTTATTCGTTGGAGCCATGCTGCTCAGTCTCGTGTTTGCCAGCCTGTCACCGCAGCCCGCCCTGGGGCAAGCGCGCCTTACAGGCACAGGCAATGATGTGCTGCGCCTGTCGCAGTATCCGGTGGATACGCTTGACCCCTCCCTGGCCTCGTTTGTGCAGGAAGTTCAGGTGATCAATTCGCTGTTTGCCGGTCTGGTCAAGCTGGACCTGGTGACCGGGCAGGTGGTCCCCGACCTGGCCGAAAGCTGGAGCTGGAATGCCGAAAAAACTGAGATCACCTTCACCCTGCGCAGCGGGCTGCTGTGGAGCGATGGCACCGCCCTGACCGCCAGCGATGCGCGCTATGCCATCCTGCGAGAGCTTGACCCGGAGATGTACGCAAGCTATGCCGCCATCTTAGATCCGATTGTCAACGCCTATGAATACCGCACGGGGCAAATCACCGACCCCAATCTGGTGGGGGTGATTGTTGATGACGCCACCCATCTGCGCATCCAGTTGACCCAGCCGATGGTCTTTTTTGACAAGATCATGGCCTTGTGGGTAACAAAGCCCCTGCCCCAACATGTGATTACCCTGGAACCGGACAATTGGACTGACCCGGTTTATATCGTCACCAGCGGACCCTACGTGCTGACCCAGTGGGACCAGGCCAGCTATCTGCACCTGGCAGCCAACGCCAATTACTACGGCACGCCGCCTGGCTACAGTGAAATTGCAGTTGTGCTTACCGATAACGATCAACTGCTCTGGGATGCTTACCTGCAGGGCAATCTGGACACATTTGATGTGACCGCTGCGCAGTATCAACAGGCGCAGGCCGATCCAATTCTGGCAGACCAGACCACGCTTACACCAGGCACCTGCACCTATGCCCTGGTCTTCAAGACCGATACCGCACCCATGGATAATGCCAATGTCCGCAAGGCGCTGATTGCCGCCATAGATCGAACCGATTTTGCGGCCCAGTTTGCCGGAGACGCCAACCTGGCAACCCAGACGTGGACGCCGCCGACCGTCTGGGGCTATGTGGATGGGCCGGCATTGGGCATTGGCATTCCGTTTGATGTGACCCAGGCGCAGGCCTATCTGACCGCCGCAGGTTACCCCAACGGGGTGGGCTTCCCGGCGGTGACGGTGGAAGTGCGGGATACGTCTCGCAACCGGCTGCGCTGGGATTATATGACAGCGGCCTGGCAGGCCAATCTGAATATTACCATTTCGGTAACCTATATTGGCACCAATCCGTCTGCCCAACCGATCAATTTGAATGGCTGGTGCGGCGATTATAACGAAGCCTTTACCTTTGTTGGGGATGGTGTTCAGTTCTTTAACGATGCCGGCCGCCTGGGCGGCTGGTCCAACGCGGCGTATGACACCCTGATTGATCAGATTTCTCAGGAGGCCGACCTGCCCACCCGGCTGGGGCTGTATGAAGACGTGGAGCAAATTCTGGTGGAAGATGAGGCGGCACTTGGTCCGCTCTACAACACCATGCGCGCCACCCTCACCAAACCCTACCTGCAGCGCACCGTCTCGGGCTTTAGCCAGGATTACTGGTATGAGTGGTCGCTGATCATGGGGGCAGAGGCCAATTATGACCCCGGCAACACCATGAACTTTGAGCCGGGCGTTGATACCACGGCGTACCAACTCCCCGCGGCTGCGTTCACCCAACCCATGGTGCTGACGCATACCGCCCTGCGCCCCGATGAACTGGCTGTTCAACCGCCGGCGGGCCTGGGCGGCATTGGGCATGCCTACGACCTGACCGCTGTGCCGCAGACCCTGGGCAGCACCCTGAATGACCAGACGAACTTACCGTATCTCGTCACCATCCCCTACAGCCCCGAGCAGGTCGCTGCCGGAGATGTGGCGGAAGAAACCCTGGGGCTTTACGCCCTGGTGGAAGGCGTCTGGATCAACCAGAACAGCAGCGTCAATACCGAAACGCACGAGTTGACGACTGGCACGTGGGAAATCAATACCGATTTTGCCGTTTTCGGCGTTACCTATAAGCATATTTACCTGCCGGGCATTCTGCGCTAGTCCGGCCCGCTTTAGATGAAAACTCCCCCGGTCAGGTTGGCCGGGGGAGTTTGATTATCGACCGATCAGCCGGGCGCACGCCGTCACCCAGCGCGGCTCCACCAGCACATCATTCCACTATCTGCATTGGCCGGATAGACGATTGTGCCTCAAAATGCTAGAATGGTTGTTACGGCTCAGGCTAGATGAGAGGCTCATTTGGCTGAAAGTATTTCACGCCTCTGTGGAGTGCGGGCTGTACTCCCTACGGAGCGCCGAAGCGGCGAGGATGCTGCGCGACCTAACCCCCCGCCCTTCCCTAAAGGGAAGGGAGCCCAGCGCCTTAATAATTTTGGCTGTGGCCTATCGGACGTCATTCCCCTCCCTTTAGGGAGGGCTACGATAAATACAGTCAGAATCGCCGCCCCCAGGGTAGGTCTCTTAAAACAAGATAAAATAATAGTTACGGCTCAGGCTGGATGAGAGGCTCATTTGGCTGAAAGTATTTCACGCCTCTGTGGAGTGCGGGCTTCAGCCCGCATGAGGTGCAGGCTAAAGCCTGCACTCCAGAAGAAGGCCAAATCCGCTCATAGCTGAGCAGTAACGAATATTTTTATTTCCCATCAATATTTTTCGGGAGGTGGAGCGATGAACCACAAATTTTCTCGGGTGGTTTGGGTTGTGATGGCCCTGCTGCTGGCAGCCTGCACCCCCAACGGCGGGGTTGAACCCACCGCGCCGCCCCTGGCCTCACCATCTGCCGGGCCGGGCACCCCGGACGCGCCGCAGCCCACCCCCACCATTGGACTGCCCGCCGGGCCGCGCGCTGCCATTATCGAACTGATCAACCCGGTGGCGGCCCACCCCCTGCCGGAGGGCGACTGGCAGACCGCCGCCGTGGCGATGACCCTCTACACCGGCGGCGAGGTCTGGGCCCAGGAGAGCGCCACCGCCCGGGTTCAACTGAATGAGAGTGTGATCCGGGTGGCGCCGAATACCATCTTCACGCTCAAGCCCGCCGCCGACCAGACCGTGACGCTGGACCTGGAGCAGGGGCAGGTCTGGCTGAATGTGGAGGGGCTGGCGCCTGGCGAGACGCTGGAGGTGCAAACCCCCGATGCCGTGGCGGCGGTGCGCGGCACGCGCTTCAGTGTGCGCGTTCTGCCGGAGGGCGGCGCGGTGATCTCCACCCGTGAGGGGGCGGTGGTGGTCACGGCCGCCGGCAGCACCGTGACGGTGGCTGCCGGGATGCAGTCCACCATTCTGCCGGGCGGCGCCCCCGGCGAGCCCGCCCCGTTGAGCCTTGCCGAGCTGGGGCTGTGGGGCATGGCCGCTGACCCTCATTTGAACGTGGCCTTCCCCGCCACCCGTGAACTGATCTCTCTGACCGGCCCGGGGATTGTGATGGACCCCGCCTGGTCGCCGGACAATCAACTGGTCTTCCTGCGTTATGACCCCGCCCAGCCGGATAAAGCGTCCCATTGGGACGCGCTGGACCCCGCAACCGGGCAGCCGATTGCGACCAGCCTGTACGGCGAGTTGGATGGGCTGCGCTTTAACGCCCGCGGGCAGGTGGTTTACCTGTCGTATCAGGGCGGCTCAAACCGCATCTGCACCCGCCCGGCGCTCACCAGCCCCACCGAAGACTGCTTTACCCCCGATGTCAGCGGCGCGGGCTGGCCGTTCTGGTCGCCTGACGGGCAGTGGCTCTTATTCTACGCGGGCGGCGGCAGTGGCCTGAATCTCTACCGCTCGCGCCCCGATGGCTCAGACCTCTTGCCGCTCACCCGCTGGGCCACCGGGGCCGCACACCGCCAGACCTGGTCGCCAGACAGCCAGCAGGTGGCCTATGTCTATTCTCCGCAGTACGGGCAGGATGGGCAGCTCTGGGTGGTCAACCGTGACGGCACCGCCAGACCCAATCTGCCCCTGCTGGAAAACGTCTTTGGCGATGGTCAGCACGTGGCCTGGAGCCCCGCTGGCACGCTGCTGGCCGCGCCGGTGACCAATGCTGGCATCTGGCTGGTGCAGCCCGACGGGCAGAACGCCCGGAGGCTGGCAGCCACCGCCGCGGCCGGGGAATACCGCTCGGTGGAATGGTCGCAAACGGCCACGGGCTGGCCGCTGTGGTACCGCTACCGCGCCAGCGAGGCCGATCCGTGGGTCAAGGTTGCGCTGCTTTCAGAAACCGCGCAGCCCTTCACGCTGGGTGAGGTGCAGTGGGGGCCCATCTGGTCGCCGGATGGCAGCCGGGCGGCGCTGGGCAGCAACATCAAAACTGACCCGGCGGCCAATCAATATGAATATCAACTGACTGTGTTGGGCCTTGAGCCGGATTTCTGGCCGTAGGAGAGCGTTTAAGGTTTCGGGGGCGCGGGCTTGACCGCTCTTTACGTTAAGTAGGGGCGGTCCTGTGTGCATGCAACCTGAACAGGTTGACCGCCCTGAGTAACATTAAAATTACGCCGGGCGCACACACAGGTGCGCCCCTACAAATCCTTACGGGGCCGCGTGGCGTCCTGTAAGGATGCTGCGCGACCCTCGCCGCTTCGGCGCTCTGTCGAGAGCGCCGCTTCGGCGCTCCGGCGGGAGTACAGGGTGCTGCGCGGCCCGCTCACCCACCGGCGGCGGTTAAAACCGCCGCCTGCCCCAAAACCAAGTCCGCTAAAGCGGACTCAATCAAACGGAGTCGGCACAGCCGACTTGCACTTTTATTAGCCGGGGATTTCAATCCCCGGCGACCCTTACAGGGCGCTTCGCGGCCCTGTAAGATTTGTAGGGGCGAAGCATCTGGGTGAAGCCGCTTCTGTGAACCGCCAACGCCCCATCCAGATGCCGCGCCTTTGCGTTAATTTTTTTCAAACTGACGTTATAATAAAAAGACGCTTTCATCCGCAATTGTTCCCCGAGGTTCCCGATGAAAAAAATCTGGCTGCCCTTGCTGCTGGCGGCGTTAACCCTCGCCTGCACAGTGATCTCTGTTCCGGTGGCGCCCAGCGCCGACCTGCCCACGCCAACCGCGCCCGTCTCAGACCTCTCGACGGCAACGGCGCTGCCGCCCACCCTTGCGCCCACCCTGCCCGCCGAGCAAGCCGTGCTGGTGCGCGCGGCCCAGGCGGTGGCGGCGCTTCAGGCGCAAGACCTGACCGCCCTGGCGGCGCTGGTGCACCCCAACGCCGGGCTGCGTTTTTCGCCCTATGCCTTTGTCTCCATCTCAGACCGGGTTTTCAGGCCAGAGGCCCTGCCCGGCCTGCTGACCGACCCCACGCTCTACGAGTGGGGCGTTTATGATGGCTCCGGGCTGCCCATCAGCCTGACCTTCAGCGGCTACTATGCCGCCTTTGTCTATGATCAAGACTACGCCGCCGCGCCGCAAATTGGCCTGAACCAGCGGCTGGGGTCGGGCAATTCCACCGATAACAGCCTGGAATTTTACCCCGGCGCCATAGTGGTGGAGTATCACTTCCCCGGCATTGACCCGCAGTACGGCGGCCTGGACTGGCGCAGCCTGCGGCTGGTCTTCCAGCAGTCGGGCGGCGAGTGGTACCTGGTGGGCATCATCCACGACCAGTGGACCATTTAGGGCGCCTTACCCGGCCTTGAGCCGCTCCAGGGTCTGGGCGATGCGGCTCTGGCGGGTCTGGGGGCGTTTGGCCTCCTCAATCCACGCCACATATTCTTTTTGATGGCTGTAGGCCAGCCGGGCAAAGGCCGCGCCGGCGGCGGGGTCGGCGGCCAGCGCTTGCAGCAGGTCTGCGGGCGGGGTCACCGCGCGTGGGTCGGTGTCGGTTTCCAGCACAATCTCCACGGTATCGCCAATGGTTTTGCCGATCTTCTGGCGGATCTCTTTGCGGATGCCCAGGATGTGGCAGGGCCCGCCCATGCGCACCAGCGAGCCGCGGTACGGCTCGCCGCCAATGAGCGCCTTGACCTTGACGCGCTTCTGCCCGAAGGCGGCTTCCACGTCAAAGGGGATGGTCACAAAGGCGCCGCCGCTGCCGGCGTCTTCAATCACTGCGCTGAAGGTGTGTTGGGTCATGGGGTTTGAGCCTTCTTTTATATTATCCCTCAAAATGGGCGCCATGGCATCGGAAAACCTGTGTGATTCGGCCTCGCACCTGGAACGTGGAACCCCCTTGCTCGCCCCTGGAATGCGGCTCCCTCAGCCCGGCGGTTAAGTTGTATAATGCAATTAACCGCCATGCCCAAACCCGACAAGCCCCTGCTCGAATTTCCCTGCGTCTTCCCGCTCAAAGCCATTGGCAAAGGCGGAGACGATTTTGGCGCGCTGGTGTTTGAGATTGTCAGCCGGCATGTGCCCGGGCTGACCGACACCGCCCTCACCAGCCGCCCGAGCAGTTCGGGCAATTACCTGGCGGTCACCGTCACCTTCACCGCTCACAGCCGGGATCAGCTCGATGCCATCTACCTGGAGCTGAACGCCCACGAGCGCGTGGTGATGACCCTCTAAAAATCCGTTCTCATTTGCCATCATCTTTCGGAGGTCTCTCATGCAACCCCTCAAACGCCCGACAGCGCTGGCTTTGGCGCTGAGCGCCTTGCTGCTTGCCGCGCTGGCCTGCAGCGCCCCCTTCACCCAGCCCACTGTGGTGATCACCGTGGTGGCGCCCACCGCCGCCCAGCCCGTCGAAAACCCCACCCTGCCGCCGCCGACCGTGGTGCCCACCGAAGTCCCGCCGACCCCCATCCCGCCGACCCCGGCCGAGCTGCTGCTCCAGGCCAATTTCAACGGCGTCAGCTTCGCCTACCCGCAGTCACTGACGGGTAACGTCTCGGCGGAGGTGGTGCCCGCCAGCCCTGGTGGGCCCGACTGGCCTTTGTATGATATTTACCCGGCGCACACCAAGTTCACGCTCAACAATTACCTGCTGGCCAACACCTTTCACACCCCGCAGGTTTTGATCTATCCGGTGGCAGAGTATGTTGCCATGAACGAATACGTCGGCGAGACCATCACCAGCCTGCAGTCCGTGCTGGTGACGCAGCCCACCAACCCCGAGGCGCTGCCCTTCCTGCCGATGTTCCCCGCCGCGCAGCTGATGCAGTCGAACATTGCTTACCTCAACTTTGCCAACGGGCAGGGCGTGCGCTACCTGACCGAGTTTGCCCAGTATTTTGCGCCGATCAATAACCACGATCTGATATACACCTTCCAGGGCCTCACCAGTGACGGGGCCTACTATGTGGCGGTGATTCTGCCAATCTCGCACCCCTCGCTGCCCCCCGATGCCGATACCGCCATGGTCGGGCAGGATTTCAATACATTTGCCGATAACTACCCCACCTACATCGCCAACCTGGAAGCCAACCTGAGCGCGCTGGAAGGGGTCAGTTTTGCGCCGGGCCTGCCCACGCTGGATGCCCTGGTGCAGAGCCTGACCATCACCCAACCCTGAGCGGGAGAAGTTCCCACGGAAAAGGAGTTCAAAATGACACAGGTTACCCCCGAAACCGAAAAGAAGCTGCAGCAGGGCTTCAAGCAGTTCAATAAGTTCATGCTGTTGATGTGGCGGCTGGGGCTGGGCAGCTGGGTGAATATCTGGCCGGCCACCATTGGGCGCATTATGGTGCTGACGCACACCGGCCGCAAGAGCGGCCTGCGCCGCCAGACGCCCGTCAATTACGCCGAGGTGGATGGCGAGATTTACTGCACCGCCGGGTTTGGCGGCGGGTCTGACTGGTACCGCAACCTGGTCGCCCACCCGCAGGTGGAGGTCTGGCTGCCGAATGGCTGGTGGGCCGGCGAGGCCGCCGAGGTGACGGACCCCGCTGCGCGGCTGCATCTGCTGCGGCAGGTGTTGATTGGCAGCGGTTTTGCCGCCCGGGTGGCGGGCATCAACCCCCAAACCATGACCGACGACGAACTGGCCGAAGTGACCAGCGACTACCGGGTGCTGCACATCCGCCGCACCGCCGAGCGCACCGGCCCGCAGGGCCCCGGCGACCTGGCCTGGGTGTGGCCGCTGGCCACGTTTTTGCTGCTGCCCCTGGTCTTCCGCCGCAAGAAATAGCCCGACCTAACCCCCCGCCCTCTCCTGCGGAGCCGCGCAGCGCCCTGTAGGGGCGGACCTAGGTGCATGCGGCCCGGATGGGCTGTCCGCCCAGCGTAATTTTAATGTTACTCAGGGCGCACACGCAGGTGCGACCCTACAAATTCTTACGGGGCGCTTCGCGGCCCGCTCACCCCCGGCGGCGGTTAAAACCGCCGCCTGCCCCAAAACCAAGTCCGCTAAAGCGGACTCAATCAAACAGAGTCGGCGCAGCCGACTTGCACTTTTATTAGCCGGGGATTTCAATCCCCGGCGGCCCCTACATGGCGCTGCGCGACCCTGACAGGGTGCTGCGCGACCCTGACAGGGTGCTACGCGACCCTTCAAGACACAAGTAGGGGCGGACCTAGGTGCATGCGGCCCGGATGGGCTGTCCGCCCAGCGTAATTTTAATGTTACTCAGGGCGGTCACACAGGACCGCCCCTACACCCAATAACAACCGGCGCGACCCTTACAGGGTGCTGCGCGACCCTCGCCGCTTCGGCGCTCTGTCGAGAGCGCCGCTTCGGCGCTCTGTCGAGAGCGCCGCTTCGGCGCTCCGGCGGGAGTACAGCGTGCTCCGCGACCTAACCCCCAGCCCTTCCCTAAAGGGAAGGGGGCTCAACTGCTCTTAACGTTAAGTCACATCCTGTCGAGCATGAGTCCGCGAGCACCGTCGCACCTGGAACCTGGTACCCTTACCTCGCACCTGGAACTTGGAACGTGGAACGTAGAACCCCTCGCACCTGGAACCTGGAACGTAAAACGTCACAGCTCGATATCGCGCGACATTAACACCAGCTCGGTGCGTTCCACCCAGCCAATGCGGGCCCAGAACTGACGGGCAGCCTCGTTTTGATCATAGACAAAGATATGGCATTTCTCAATGCCCTGCTCACGCAGGCCAGCCATGCAGCGCTCTACCAGGGCGCGGCCCACGCCGCTCTTGCGGTAGGCCGGCAGCACCGCCAGATGGTGCAAGTAGCCGCGCCGCCCGTCTGAGCCGCACAGCACCGCCCCCACCACCCGCGCGCCATCCACCGCCACAAAGCTCGTGCCGGGGTTGTGGGCCAGGTAATCCGCAATCCGTTTGGGCGTATCGGCGCCGCTGAGCCCCACCCCCTCAGAGGCCTGCCAGATTGCATAAACCGATTCATAATCGGCCATTGTCATTTCATGCAAAACGTAAGCCATTGGGGCCTCCCATCAAAAAATAAAGCCGCATCAAACCCGGGGCCGGGCCTTACCCGCACGGAAACACCCGGCTGTGCCAGTCTTCCAGCTCGGCGGCGGTCAAAAAACCATCGGCGGCCGAGGCCACCCCGATTTTGTATGAAGCAAAGGTCACGGCGCGCTCCAGCGCGGCGCGGGCATCGCCGCTCTGGGCGTAACTGTGCATAAAGGCCGAAAACAGCGCATCGCCGGCGCCAATGGTATTGACCACCGGGCGGGTGAACACCGCGGGGATGCGCGTCAGCGTGCGCGGGCCGCGCAGCCCCAGCAGCGCCCCCTGTGCGCCCAGGCCAATCACCACCACCTCGGCAGAACATTCCGCCCAGACGGCGCGCACCCAGTCTTCGGGGGGCAGCGGCAGGCGCTCGTCGCTCATAAAGAGCACCCGGGCCGCGAGCAAAAAATCGCGGTTGTAGGGGTCGTGGAGGTCCGCCAGAGTGTGCAGGTCCAGGGCAATGGGCTTGCCGGCGCGGGCGGCGCGGGCCAGCATGGGCCGCGAAAAGTTGATGTTGCACAGCAGCGCCCAATCGGCCTGGCTGAGGGCGGCTTCGACAATCTCAGGCGGGTAGATCAGCTCCTGAATGTTTTTCAGATCCACGTGGATCTGGCGGCGGCCCTGCTCGTCGTAGAGGATCACCGACTGGGCGGTTTGAGCCGCCTGCGCCAGCACATGCTCTGCCGGAATGCCATCGGCGGTCAGGGCGGTTTGCACCAGCCCGGCGGCGGCGTCGCTGCCGATCAGCGAGAGGAAATCAACCTGGCTGCCCAGGGTGAGCAGGGCGCGGCAGAGGTTGTAGCCCACGCCCGAAACGCGGCTCTGCACCCCCCAGAAGGGGTAATTGACCGGGTTATAGGCCAGCGGGAAGCCCGAAATCCGCAGGGTGGTTTCCACATTGATCAGCCCGGCAATTAAAAAGCGCGTCATGCGCAGAATTATACACCCACCCGGGCGGGTTCCAACCCATCTGAAAAGCAGGCTTCCAGCCCCAACGTGGGCTATAATAGAGCCATGGCTAAAACAACCACGCAATATGTCTGCCAGCAGTGCGGGCGTACGGTGCCCCGCCAACTGGGGCGCTGCCCATCCTGCGGCGGCTATAACACCATGGTCGAAGAAATTGTCGCCCCGCCGGGCGCGCCGGCAGCCGGCCCCGCCCGCGGCCTGAGCGGGCGCTCTACCCCGCAGCGCCTGGGCGACATCACCGGCGACCCGGAAGAGCGCCTGGCCCTGCCCATTGGCGAGTTTGCGCGCGTGCTGGGCGGCGGCATCGTCCCCGGCTCCATCGTCCTCGTCGGCGGCGACCCGGGCATTGGCAAATCAACCCTGCTGCTGCAAATGGCCGTCGAGATGGCGACCGACCCCGCCCGCCCGGTGCTGTACGTTTCGGGCGAGGAGTCTGAGCGGCAGATCAAAATGCGGGCGGTGCGGCTGCTGCGTGATGAAAACGGCGCCCCCCGGCCCATGCCCGATGCGCTCTACCTGGTGACCGAGACCAACCTCAACACCATTCTGGAGCATATTCAGACGGTGCGCCCCGGCCTGTTGATTGTGGACTCGATCCAGACGATTTACATGTCAGAGATGAACTCATCGGCCGGTTCGGTGGGGCAGGTGCGCGAATGCGCCAACCGCCTGCGCGAACTGGCAAAATCCAGCGGGCTGGCGGTGTTCCTCATCGGCCATGTGACCAAAGAAGGCGTGATTGCCGGGCCGCGTGTGCTGGAGCATATTGTGGATACCGTGCTTTACCTGGAAGGCGACCGCTTCCTGTCTTTCCGGCTGCTGCGCTCGGTCAAGAACCGCTTTGGGGCCACCTCGGAGGTGGGCGTGTTTGAGATGCGCGAAAGCGGCATGGTGGAAGTGCCCAACCCCTCCGAGGCTTTTCTGGCCGAACGGATGATCAACGCGCCCGGCTCGGCCATTGCCGTCACCCTGGAAGGCACCCGCCCCATCCTGGTGGAGGTGCAGGGGCTCACCAGCCCATCCAACCTGGGCAACCCCCGCCGCACCCCCAACGGTGTGGATGTGAACCGGATGCTGCTGCTGGCTGCCGTGCTGACCCGCCGGGTGGGCCTGCGGCTGAGCGAGCAGGATATCTTCGTCAATGTGGTGGGCGGCTTGCGCGTGGATGAACCCGCCGCCGACCTGGCCATTGCCGCGGCGGTTGCCGCCAGCCTGCAGGATGCCCCCGTGCGCGCCGATACCGTGTTGATCGGCGAGGTGGGGCTTTCGGGCGAGCTGCGCTGGGTCAGTCAGATGAACATCCGCCTGCGCGAGGCCGCCAAACTGGGCTTCAAGGCAGCCATTGTGCCCAAGCGCATCCGCCGCTCCGAGGCCTGGCCCGATGGCATTCAAATTCTCGAGGCGCGCTCGCTGCGCGAGGCGCTCAAACTGGCCCTGGTATCAAACAGCGGCTGATGGAGAAATAACCATGTCTAACACCCTTTCCACGGTCTTCAATCTCTTCCCCTTTGGACGCATCCGGCGCAACCACGCGCTGGAACATGCCACGCTGCAGGTGCTGGCGCGGCGCGCCCCCGGCCGCATGCTGGCGGGCTATTCAGACGCCAGCGGCTTTTGGATTGTGGGCAATGTGAGCACCGAAGACCTGCTGCAGGCTGCCGATGAAGCCGTGCGCCGCCTGCGCGCCGGCGAGCGCAGCCTGGCGGTGCATCCGGCCTGCGGCACCAATTTTGTTGTTTCGGGGCTGGCGGCGGGCAGCGCGGCCTGGCTGGCCACCCTGGGCGGCGGCAGCTTCCGCAAAAAGCTGGACCGCTGGCCGTTTGTGGTGATCCTTGTGACCCTGGCGCTGATCCTGGCCGCGCCGCTGGGCCCGCGCCTGCAGGCCCAGGTCACCACCGATGCCGAGATCGGCGGCCTGCAAATTGCCGAAATTGCCCGCTACCCGCGCCCGCGCGTCACCCTGCACCGGGTGCGCACCAAAAACCATTAGGGTTTGGGATTTGGGATTTATGAATTATGATTCCTCGCCAATTTCGCTTTGTGGCGTGATTCATCATTTCCCGGCTCGGGGTACAATACCCCTATCGCCCATGTTTTTCTCAATTGAGGTGCCTGATGACTCGGATGCTGCTCTTTAACTCAACCGAACTGCGCGCTTTTGTGGCGCACTTTTTCGAGACTTACGGCGTTCCGGCAGCCGATGCGGCCATTGCCGCCGATGTGCTGGTGGCCGCCGATGAACGCGGCGTGGAATCGCACGGCGTGATCCGCCTGAAAAGCTATTATGGCAGCCGCCTGAGCGCGGGTCTGATGCTGCCGCAGGCCGAACTGCGCACCCTCGCTGAGACCCCCGCCACCCTGGCGCTGGATGCCGGCAATACGCTGGGGCAGCCCGCCGCTTACCGCGCCATGCAGCGCTGCATGGAAAAAGCGCACCAGTCGGGCCTGGCGCTGGTGACGCTGCGCAACAGCAATCACTACGGCATTGCGGGGTACTATGCCATGATGGCGCTGGAGCAAGGGCTGATCGGCATCTCCAGCACCAACTCACAGCCGCTGGTGGCGCCCACCTACGGGCGCACCCGCCTGCTGGGCACCAATCCCATTGCTGTGGCGGTGCCCGCCGGGCGCAACCGCCCCTATGTGCTGGATATGGCCACCAGCATCGTGCCCATTGGCCGCGTGACGGTTTTCAAACAGCGCGGCGAAGATATCCCGGCGGGCTGGGGCGTGGATGGCGATGGGCATGTGACCACTGACCCCGACCAGGTGCTGAACGGCGGCGCGTTGATGCCGCTGGGCGGCGTGGATCTGATGCGCGGCTACAAGGGGTATGGGCTGGCGCTGCTGGTGGATCTGTTCTGCGGGGTGCTGGCTGGTGCGGGCTTTGGCAGCCAGGTGGGTGGCACCGACCGCCCGGCGAATGTGGGGCACTGCTTTGCCGCTGTGCGGGTGGATGCTTTTCGCCCGGCAGCCGAGTTTCTGAGCGACATGGATGCACTGATTGAAGAGCTGAAGAACGCCCCCAAAGAGCTGGGCCAGGAGCGCATTTATATTCACGGTGAGAAGGAATTTGAACGCGCCGAGGCCGCGCGCCTGAACGGTGTGCCGCTGATGGAAGCCACGGTGGCAGCCCTGCGCTCTGCCGGGCGTGAATCTGGCGCCCCCTTTGACCTGACGCCCCTGGGCGAGACCGCCTGAGCCGGTTGTCCGCCCGGCCCTGGAGGAACATCGCAACGCCGCAAGAGACCTACCCTGGGGGCGGCGATTCTGACTGTATTTATCGTAGCCCTCCCTAACCCTAAAGGGCGCTGAGCGGAGGGAGGGGCGGCGCGCAGCAGGGGCGAAGCATCTGAGTGCAGCCGCTTCTGTGAACCGCCAACGCCCCGTCCAGATGCTTCGCCCCTACCTATCTCAATTCTAAACGGGCAGCCTTACACTTCTGCCGCCTGGAGGCGCTGAGCCACCTGCTCCAGCAGCAGCGAGCGGTCTTTCAGGAAGGCAAAGCGGGCCGAGCGGTCTCGCTTGCCGTCGTTGTAATGCACTTCCAGTACGTCCAGCAGCAGGCGGTGGCGCACATAGGCCCCGGCCACCTGCGCCAGCGGCAGGCGCCAGGTGCGGCCCTTGCTCCAGCCGGTATAGGTGAAGACCAGGTCTGAGCCCTGGATGCACAGGTAGCCGCTGCGCCCACTGATGGCCGCCACGCCCTGCGCCTTGCAGGCGGCGCTCCACTCGGGCAGCACATGCCGGAGCGCCACGCGGTGGCTGATGGGCAGCGCCTCGGGCTCTTCAATGGGGAAGATCATCCCGCTGATGCTGGCCCAGATGGCCTTCAGGTTATACCAGCCCCACGAGACCAGCCGCGGCACAAACAAAATGATCGCCGCCAGCAGGATCAGACCCAGGCCCAGCCCAACCAGCGGGTATTTGAGCGCCAGGAAGGCCAGCAGCCCCGCGCCCACATCTTCCACCGCGCTGACCACAATATTGCTCACGTTTTCAGCCGGCGAGGTCACGTTCATCACCATGCGCGTGCCGGTCTTGCCCGTGTGCGAAACCAGCGCCAGGCTGCCCGCCGCCAGGGCGGCAATCACGGCAGCCACGGGGTCCAGTTCCACCACCACGGCAAAGGCCACCAGCCCCGCCCCCAGCGGGCGGATGAAGGTGTGAATCACATCCCAGACGTTATCAACGAACGGGACTTTGTCGGCCAGGAATTCCAGCAGGTAGAAGAACCCGGCAATGCCCACCACCCACCACGAGCCCAGCCCTTCAAGGCCGGGGGGCGGATTGGTGACCCATTTGAGCTGGATGCTCAAAGCGGCGACCAGGATGGTGGCGTATAGATTAATACCCGAGGTCAGGGCCAGGGGCAAAATTGTCGCGATCAGGCGAAGCGTATCCATTCAGTCCTCCTCAAACCAGTATAGCACAATTGGGCCGGGGTTAAACGCCAAACGCCCCACCCGGCAAGCTGTATTGCAAATTTCCAATCCCAATTCATGCATCTCAATCGGCAGTTTCAACTGCTGATTAATCTACGCAAGGCGCGCCAAAAAGTTGCTGCCGCCCGCCTCACCCGGCCAGGCCGGGTTCGGGCTCTTCGCCATCATACTGGCGCAGGCGGGGCCAGCAGGCCGCCACCACGCCCGCCGCCACAATGCAGCCCACCCCACCGCTGATGATGGCCGCGGCCGGGCCAAAGGCCTGCGCCACTGCGCCGGCTTCAATCTCACCCAACTGCGGGCCGCCCTGGAAGAAAATCTGATTGATGCCTAGCTACCTGACAGTTTAGAAAAGAGAGGTGATCGGCAAAGGCAATCTGGGTAAAATAAGATTTGACAACCAATTTACCCAAAGGAGATGCGATGCCGATCACCAAGCTCTATCATACATGGATGC
>Ga0208940_1000994_pt1 | contig 31804 bp, 31 predicted proteins | sample AD_JPNNA6_MetaG_FD_184445 | JGI IMG/M metagenome (GOLD analysis project Ga0208940, IMG submission 184445) | Active sludge microbial communities of municipal wastewater-treating anaerobic digesters from Japan - AD_JPNNA6_MetaG (SPAdes) (version 2) | ecosystem: Engineered > Bioreactor > Anaerobic... | reverse complement strand
CAACGCATCCGCTCGATTGTTAAAGTTCTGGTACAATGTGTACCGGAACTGCTGCAAATTGGTAGTGTGTAGAGTAATGTTGTCCATACACTACTTGTGCCGCAGTTCCGTTTTTTGTCAATACCGGGCCCTGTTTATCGAGGCATTTGTCAAAAGTCCAATTCTGAAAATATCCGGTTTTGTAGGGGGTATGGCGGGCGGCGAAGCCGCCCACCATACCCCCATTTCTTTGCCCCTTTCTCCCCTGCTTGCGGGGGAGCAGGGGACTGGGGGATGAGAGGGTCATCACCTATGGCCGAAATGGCATCCCATGATGCACCATCCTCAAAGTCCCGTTCGCAGCCTGGCAAGGGCGGCTGAATAGTGACCATTGCTGTGGCGATACACAGCGTCCTTTACGCGATAACGACGACGCGCGTGCCTTCTTCGGGCGTCGAGCGATAGGTATACAGCTCGTAGGGAACGGCCGGTTCGACCCAACGGAAAACCCACCGCGCGGCCTGGCTCGACACGTTGAGGCAGCCGTGGCTGTGACGGCGTCCGTAGTCGTTGTGCCAATACGTGCCGTGGATGGCAACTCCCGAATTAGTGAAGTACGAAGGGAAAGCCACCCCCACCAGATCGTAACCGTCGCCCACCATCCGCTGCGCGTGGCGTTTGTAAAGGATGCGGAACTTGCCCAGCGGCGTCGCCGTGCCCCATAGCCCGGAGGCTACCGGCGTGGAGAAGACCGGAGTCTGTCCCTCGAAACAGGTCAACATCTGGTCACTGATGTCGACCTGCACCCATTTGTCGGGATGTCCCGGCGAGAGGGGCGCCAAGTCCTCGGGAGTGATCGGACGCAACATATTGGCCGGGACGTAAGGGCCGGGCGACCACGTGATGCCTTCCTGGAGTTGGTACCACCACGCGCCCTCTGTATCCTGCACCGCACCGACAACACGGTACGCGGTTTCGTAGTACAGCCGACGCGAGGCATACGGCGAATTGGGCGCAGGGCGGCTGATGGCGACAGGCACGGTGACTTCGGCCCAAAAGCCGGGCGCTGTGACCTCGGTCACAACGTTGGTCTGGAGGATGTTTTCGGAAGGGTGAACATATCCGCTGTGGATGAAGCCGCCTTCGGTGTAGTACCACAGCGGATTGCTGGGCCAGGGCGCTTCCCCCACCAATGAGGCTTTTAACGGGATCACCTCATCGCGCGTTTTCCACTCGACGACTTCGGCGGTGGGGGAGGGCGCCTTGCGGATGGCTTCGTGGTAACTGATGATGCGTCCCAATGAGGCCGGCGGCGGCAGAAATTCCGGCAGATCCCACTCCGTTGAGTAGGCCAACACCGGCGTCTTCTGTAACCATAACCACGCGAGCGAGGCGCTGCCTAATTTTAAGAATTGACGACGATTGATAGATTTCATCTGCTGTTTCCTCGATACGTTCTATGGACATTCTCTCCTACTGCTGCGGCATGGACGGCATAACCGCAGCTCCGCTCAGACGCCGGGCTTCGCGTTGCTGGCGGCGGGCCAGCAGCCGCCTCACCCGGTCATACCGCTGGCGGTCCAGCGGGTAGAACCACGCGACGATCATGACGCCGATCAAGAGCAAAGCGCCCAGCGGTCCGGTGAGAATGCGGATGCCCAAAATCGCGGATTCCGGCTGCGTGAACTGCGTCACCCCTGCTGGCGGAACCTGGTATCCCAGCCAACCCAGCGCCTGCAAGGCCATAAAGATGGCAAAAGCCGTGGTCAATTTGCGGATGAAGTTCTTGACCCCGTAGTAAATGCCTTCGTGACGTTGCCCGGTGCGCAATTCGTCCCAGTCGATGACGTCGGGGAAGATGGCGTCGGGCAGTACGTGCGCTGCCGAGACGCTGACGCCGATCAGTACGGCCATCACCACCACCGCTGTGTAGTCCAGCGGTGGGATAAAGTTAATCAACAGCAGCAGAATCACCCAGAAGCCAATGGCGATGATGTACGCTTTGTGCTTGCCCAGATGACGCGCCAGCCACGTCCAGAAGGGCAGGACGATGACGGCGGTGAGCAGCATAGCGCCCAGCGCCACCGATTCGACGGGCATACCGATCCATGGCACTGTCGCCAGCAGGTTGCCCTGCGCGATCCAATAGATGAGGAAATACGGCAACGCCACACTGATCAGATCGAACGTCACCCAGTTGAGCATGTAGAGCGCGGTGGCGTAGCGGAAGGGGATATTCTGCCAGGCCATGCGCAGTGTGGCTTTGAAGGAGACCGTCTCTGCCGGGCGTTCGGAGTTCGATTTTTCGCGCACGCTGAAGAAAATCAGCAGGTAGGGGATGACCGCCGAGGCGCCAAAGAGCGCCGCGGCGATCATATAGCCTTGTTGTTGGGTGCCTCCACGACTCAGCGTCGCATCCACGATCATCGGCGCGGCCACGGCAGCGGCGATGGAGGCGATGAGGTTGAAGAACATGCGATAGCTGGCGAGAGAAGTACGCTCATCATAATCGGAGGTGATTTCGGGGGTGAGCGCGTGATAAGGCACAATCACGAACGTCTGGAATGTGTCACTGAGAGCATACGTCAGCATCATGTGGATCATCAACATGATCTGGCTCTTCCACGGCGGCGCCCACCACAGGATCAGGAAGGCTAAGCCGTAAGGTACGGCGAAGAAGAGCAGAAAAGGCCGGCGCCGTCCCCAGCGGGTATGGGCTTTGTCACTGATGACGCCGACCAGGGGATCGTTGATGGCATCCCAGAGCACGCCGAAGAAGGCGGCGAAGGAAGCCAGCCGTGGTTCGAGTCCCACCACGTCCGTCAAAAAGATAGCATAGAAGACCTGGCGCAGCGTGTTGAACGTTGCCATGCCCCAATCGCCGGTCCCGTAAATGACTTTAGTGATCCAGGGAAGCTCTTGTTTCTTCAGAGGTGTGTCCATGATGGTGTCCTGTGTGTTCATGATTGATGTGAGGGTCCGCGAATGATAGGGCGCGCCGGTAAACCCGATGACGCTTGTACCACTGCACGCCGATGGCATTCATGTCTCCCAGGCTTTTGGTATTTGTCTCCAACACCTGGGCAAGATCGCAGAAGGTGGCCTGAGCGGCCTTCAAGGTCCTGGCGAGTTCAACGTACAGCAGAGTACTGCCGCCCATCCCTTGATATTTCGGCAGCAGGCCGATACCGTTCCCGCACATTCGCCGGGTGCGTTTGAATTCTGCCAATATGCGAATCCAACCGAAAGGCCACAGTCGCCCGCGCGTTTTCTTGAGCGCGTCGGAAATGTCCGGGAAGACAAAAGCGAAGCCGGCGATGTCGTCGCCTTTCATCACGATCTTCATCAGCCGGGGATCGGCGACGGAGAGCAGTTGCCTGCCGATGAGCTGGACTTCGTCGTCGTCCAGGGGATAATATCCCCAGGCGTGGGTAAAGGCTTCGTTGTTCACCCGTTGAACCCGGGGAATCCATGCGCGCAGTTCACGCTTGCTGGTGAAGGATTTTACCCAGAAGCCACGCCGTGCTTTGATTTTCTCGGCCAGGGTGTAGAAGCGCGCATCAAGATCATGGCCGGCGGTGACATAACCGGAGAGATAGTCGATCTCTTTGGCGAAGCCGGCGGCTTCCAGCAGACGCGGGTAGTAGGCGTAATTGTACGGCATACTCAAGGCCGCGCGATGCTCGAACCCCTCGACCAAAATGCCCACGGCGTCCGCCCGTAGAAATCCCTTGGGGCCATAGAGCATATCAAGGCCGCGCCGCGTGGCCCACGCCGCCGCTGCAGCGAAAAGTCCGCCCGCCACGGCCATGTCGTCGATGGCGTCGAAAAGATAAAAGAACGCGGCCCGGCATTGATTGTACTCGTTGTAGCGGCGATTTTCGAGCACGGCGATGCGCCCCACAACGTCCCGACCTTCTTCGGCGACAAAGAAGTCGGCCTCCGAATGTTTGTAGAAAGGATAATGCCGCCGGTCCAGCACCGCCTTGACGCTCGCTGCCAGCGGCGGCATCCATTGGGGACAATCCGCGTAGAGAGTGAACGGGAATTCGACGAACCGCCGAATGTCTCGGCGGTTCTCTGTATCCAACGGGCGAACTTGCATCCAGCCATCAAGATAAGCAATCAAAAAGGGTTCTTCAGGATTTCGCGTGGTCGAAATAAAAAACCAGCCACGGATTTACACGCCAGGCATAAAAAATCAGTGTCATCCGTGGCAAAAACTAAAGCCGTTTTGCTATCACCACGCCAAGTCCCAGAGAACCTCAAGACTTCCTGGCGGGCATGTACTTCGCCAGTTTTGCGGCCAGGTTAGAAAGTGGCAGACTTTGCAGCCAGATTTTGCCTGGGCCGGTCAACGTTGCCAGGAAGAAGCCCTCGCCGCCGAATAGCATGTTAGAAAGCCCTTTGACCATCGCAATATCATATTTGACGGTCGGCTCGAAGAGGGCAATGTGGCCGGGATCCACTTTTATCGTTTCGCCGGGCAGCAGCGTGTATTCACGAATTTCGCCGGGGATTTCCAGGAAGGCCATCCCGGGGCCGGTAATCTGTTGCAGGATGAAGCCCTCGCCGCCGAAGAAACCGGTGCCCAGCTTTTTACGGAAGTGCATCTGCATGTCGACGGTGCTTTCGGCGCACATAAAAGCGTCTTTCTGGCAGATGAGACTCTGACCTGCACTCAGGCTAAAATCAAGGATATTTCCGGGCGCTTCGGGGGTGAAGACAATCATCGCTTCGGGATCACGGCTGGTATAGGTTGTCATGAAAAGGGATTCTCCGGCCAGGGCGCGACCCAGGCCCTTCATCAACCCGCCCTTGGTGTTGGTCGTCATCTCGATGTTGCCTTTCATCCAGGCCATGCCGCCGGATTCGGTATACATCGATTCGCCGTTGTTCAGGTAAACTTCCAATGTGGGGAGCATAGTCCCGCGAATCTCATAGCGCATAATGTTACCTCCTTACATCATGGGCTGATTAAAGAAATAAGCATCTTCATTATAGCATGGTCTACCGTTGCCGCAAGGGATGAAATGACAAATCGACCCTTTTCAACCCATGATGCACCATCCCCAAAGTTCCGTTCGCCACCTGGCAAGGGTGACTGAATAGTTATCTTTTAAGGACAGCCGCCACCGCTCGAATATGGTCCGGTGTACTGCCGCAGCAGCCGCCGAAAATTTTAACGCCCGCTTCGGCGACAAACCGCTGTGCGTACTCGGCCATGATGGCCGGCGTTACGTCATAGACCAGCTCACCGCCGGCGGCGTGTGGCAAGCCGGCATTCGGCTTCGCCATCAAGACGGCTTCCGGGACGGCGGCGCGCATCTTGAGGACGGCGTCGAGCGTTTCGCTCAACGTGCGTCCGCAGTTCGCGCCGACCACGGCAACGCCCATGCCCCACAAGGTCTGCGCGGCCTGCTCCGGCTTGACGCCCATCATCGTGCGTCCCTTCGTGTCGAAGCTCATCGTCGCCAGGATGGGCAGAGCGGTGACCTGCCGCGCGCCTTCGATGGCGGCGGTGGCTTCGTTCAGGTCGCTCATCGTTTCGATGAGGATCGCGTCGGCACCGCCCTCCGCCAGAGCCGCCGCCTGCGCGGCGAATCCGGCGACAGCCCCGGTGTAGGTAAGGGAACCGAGCGGTTCGAGCATCTGTCCGGTCGGGCCGATGTCGCCGATCACGAGCGTCTGGTCTCCGGCGACCTCACGGGCCAGTTGCGCCGCCGCCAGGTTGACGGCATGCACCTGCGCGCGCAAGCCGTCACGCTCCAGGCGTGCGGGTGTACCGCCAAATGTGTTGGTCAGGATCATATCCGCGCCGGCGTCGATGTAGGCCCGGTAGAGCGCGCAGATGGCGGCCGGATTTTCAAGATTCCAGCGTTCCGGTGCCGCGCCGGGCGCGAGGCCGGCCTTTTGCAGCATCGTTCCCGTCGCGCCGTCGGCTATCAAAATGGATTTTTCGTTCAAAGCGGTGAGAAATTTGGACATGGTTCCCCTCCTCAGTCCATAACCGGCCAGGACACAGAGTTCACAGAGAAAGTAAAAAACTCCGAATGACGAAATGAGAAACGAGCCACCCGTATGATACCACAGAAATGACGCCAGACTACCCAAGCCGACCAGGGGGCTGCATCTCAGCGGACGATCAGCGCGTCGAGGCTGACCGTTCCGTCCATCGCGGTCAGTGTGAGCGTTTCGCCCTGCACGCGGAGATGGCGCGACAGGACAACCGGCGCCTCGTGCAGTTGCAGGTCGCGGCTGTCGCCCGCCGCGTCGGCGACGCGCAGTGTCCCTGCGCCGGGCCCCGGCGTCAGGGTGAGGGTTCGCCCTTCCCAGGTGAAGGTGACGGTTGCTCCTGGCGTCAGCGTGCGGTACTGCCCCAACACGGCGTCGGGCGCGGCCACGTCCTCCCATGCGCCTGCGTAAACAAGCTGCCAACTTGTCTCCTGGTGAACGCCCACGTAGAGCGTCGGCTCCAACGTGTTGAGATACGTGGACAGGCTGTCATAAATGGGCAGTGGCGTGAAGTCCGGCTCGACCATGCGAAAGTAGTACATGGGCTGGTCGCGCTCCGCATCCGAGGCACGTTTGAAGAACCACACGGTCGTCACACCGGCCCACGGCCACTCGCGCTGGATGCGCTCGTAGGCCAGCGGCGCGTAGCGCGCTTGCTGCTCCAACGTCACCCGCCCGTAGCGGGCTTCGATGCCCTCCGGCGCCGTGTTGCTGTTCATCTCGCTGATCCAGATGGGCTTGTGAGCATCGCCGTTGACGACCATCACATCGCGCACCCACAGCGGGCGCGAGAAGTTCACCTGTCCCGGCGTGGGCCGCATCCGGCGGTCGGTGGGACCGGACCAGAGCATGTAGTCGTTGACCGCCATCACGTCGAAACATGCCCCGGCGCCTGCATCGTACATCCGCTGGAGGAAGACCACATCCATCAGATTGTTACCGGCATAGGCCGGATTCCACGTGCCGAGTTCTACCGTCGGCGCCATCGCGCCGCTGATGACGACGGCTTGCGGATCGACGGCCTTGATGCGGGTGTAGGCCAGGCACAACAATTCCGTGTACGCTTCGGGATCGACCGGCTGATTGCCCCATTCGGGGTAGATGTTCGGCTCGTTCCAGATTTGGTAATAGCGGATTCGCCCGGCGTAGCGTGAGACGACGGCACTGACATAGTCGCCGTAATCCGCGATGTCGTCCGGCGGGCCGAATGCACCGCGCGCGGCCCCGTCGTGACGGCTCCACTCCGGCGGTGCTTCCAGGCGGGCGATGATCGCCAGGCCGTACTGCTCCGCGAGGGCGACGATGTTGTCGTATTTCTCCCACGCCGGGCGATAGGGTTCGTTACGGCGGTCTTCGAAATCGCCCTTGGCGTGGATTTCGATGTCGTACCAGGGGAAGGATTGCCGGATCCACCGGAAACCCGCGTCGGCGATCATCTGCAAGGATTGGGCGCGCTTTTCCGGTTCGACTTCCTGTTCCAGGAAGGTGTTCACGCCAAAGGGAGGCAAATCGGTGTGGGCGACGGCGACATCGTCTGCCGTTTGCGGCAGGGGACGGGTCCAGCGGAAGGCCCACTGCACCAGGCCGCGTAGTTGGGGGAGCAGACGCTCTTCGCCGGTGATGGCAAACAGGCGCGCGCGTGGATCGGGAAACAGCCACGCGACGCCCCACAGCATCACGAGAACGAGCAGGACAAGCACGAGCTGCCAGCGACGGTTCATGTCGTACTCTCTTTAGGGAGTGGCTGTCTGAACGGTTTTGTCTCCGAGGAGAACGGCAACGGATAAGGGCTGCTCTTTGCTGAGGTAGGCCTGGACATCCGCGAGAGATCTTTCGTAAAGCTCAAGCAGTGCGTCATCGTCGCCCTTGAAACCGCCGATGGTGCGCCGGGCACAGGTGCAGCATCCCAGTGAGGCGCGGTAACTGTCGAGGTCGCAGGTGAGGCAGCTTCCCAGCTTGATCATCATCAGCCCAAAGGCCAGCACTTCCTCATGGTTGTGGGGCAGGAAAGCGACCCGTTCGATCAAGTGCTGCCATTTAGGACCACGCAGATCCCGTAATTGCTGGATACAACGAGGGGGAAAAAGAATCTCGCTATCTGGATACATTTTACTTTCTGCCGCCTCTCTCAAAACAAAGATGCATCTCTAGCGTGTAGCCAATTCGGGAAGCTCTCTTTGTTTGGGAGAGCCTGTACCTGTGGCTTATCATAACACAAGAGACGCACTTTTTCAAGAGTTTTGCAGAGAATTTTTGGAAAATTGTACTTGTCAGGATGATATTGAACACGTCACTATTCAGCCACCCTTGCCAGGTTTGGGGAAGGTGCATCATAGGTTGACGTTTCGGCTATATGCGCTGACCCTCTCATCCCCCAACCCCCTTCTCCCCCCCCAGCGGGGAAGAAGGAGGGCGAAAAATGGGGGTGTGGAGGGCGGCTTCGCCGCCCTCCACACCCCCTACAAAAAGCCCCCCTTCCCCAGGGAAGGGGGGGCAGGGGGTTGGGCTTATAGAAATACGAATAATCTCGTCATCCAAGAGCGCTTTACATACCCAAATCGGCGCCCAACCTACGATAGGGCATAAGTGGCTGTGCCAGGTTGATTAGTCCATCGAGGCAGAAATTCCACACCCGTTAGCCATGCTCGGAGTGGATCGCCAGATCCGCGGTTTTTGGCGCGCTACACCGGGATTTGACGATCTCTGGCAAGCATAAACTGGGCATGTATTTGCGCCGCGCAGTATTAGCCTGAAGAGATACCTTTACAAAACATCTGAACACGGTATACTCTCAGCCGAGGCTAAATTCCGCCGAGGCTGAATTCACGAAGCCCTGCGGGCCGGTAGCTCGGTCATCTGGCTTGCCGGCTGCTCAGCCCCCTGGGGGGCTTGGTATGTCGAGCCGGGGGCTTTAGCCCTCGGCTCGGTTTAAGAAAGGATGGGAATGGTCGAATCGGGTGTGAGAGTGGCGCAGCCACGGGATACCGTACAAGTGATGTTGCCGGGGAATCTCATTCTTGAAGGTCCGCTGGGAACAACCGTCGAGACATTTCTACGGGTCGCGTTCCCTCATCCCCCGACACCGTATATGGTGTCGCTGGTGGATGGGAAATTACGGGAACTGACTTATGCGATCAAAAATGACTGCACAGTTGAGCCACTTGACTTGTCGCAATCAGATGGTGTGCGGGTTTATCGGCGTTCCCTTTCCTTCCTGATGGTGGCTGCGGCCCACGAGATTTTCCCCGGGGTGGAGATTTTTGTGGATCATTCACTGCCTTTCGGCGGCTACTTCTGTGAGGTGCGCGACCGCGAACCGTTCACCGATGTCGAACTGCAGGCGCTCTCGGCCGAGATGTGGCGGATGGTGGAGGCGGATTACCCGATTACACGCACCTGTTTGCCTTTAGAAGAGGCGCTGGAAATTTTCCGCGGACGGGGGGAGATGGATAAAATGTCGCTCTTCCAGCGTCGGGAAGGGAATAAGAAAACCTATCTGCAACTGTACGGCCTGGATACTTACCAGGATTATTTCCACGGCTACATGGTCCCTTCGACGGGATATTTGAAGTACTTCCGTTTGTTGTGCTGGGAAAACGGTTTTATCCTGCAATTCCCGCGTCGTCACCAACCGACGCAGTTGCAGCCTATCCAACAGAATCCGCAACTGTTGTCCGTCTTCCGTGAGTACGGGCAGTGGTTGCGTCTGTTGGGGACTGAGAGCGTCGGCGAGTTGAATGAGATCGTCGAGCATGGCGAATTGAAGAAGACGATCCTGGTTTCTGAGGCACTGCACGAACACCGTATTGCCGACATCGCCGACCAGATTCAGGAACGACGCGACAAAGTGCGGGTCGTCCTCGTCGCCGGCCCCTCTTCTTCGGGGAAGACGACCTTCTCCAAACGTCTGGGCGTGCAACTCCTGGCGCACGGCATCCGGCCTTTAGCGCTGGAATTGGACAATTACTTCCACAACCGCGAAGATACTCCGCGCGATGAAAACGGGGACTACGATTTCGAGGCTCTCGAAGCACTGGATATTACGTTTTTCAACGCCCAACTCCAGGCTCTGTTGCAGGGTGATGAAGTCCAACTGCCCAAATTTAACTTTTTCACCGGCCAGCGCGAGGTAGGACCCACCGTGCGTTTGCAACCGGGACAGATTGTCATTGCGGAAGGCATCCACGGTCTCAACCCTGACCTGATTTACGCTCTGCCGAATGAGGCCCTTTATCGCATCTACGTCTCCGCCCTCACTCAGCTCAACCTGGACCGCCACAACCGTGTGCCGACAACCGACACCCGCCTGATCCGGCGCATCACCCGTGACGCGCGCACGCGGGGCTACAGCGCAGCGGAGACTATCGCCCGTTGGGAAAGCGTCCGCCGGGGTGAGAAACGCCACATCTTCCCCTACCAGGAAAATGCCGATGTGATGTTCAACTCGGCCCTGGTGTATGAATTGTCGGTCCTCAAATCGCTGGCCGAACCTCTCCTGCTGCAAGTGGATGCGGATTCGCGGCAGTGGATTGAAGCCAAACGTCTGCTCACCTTCTTGCAGTGGTTCCTGCCGGCAGAACCCGATCAGGTGCCGGAGAATTCGATCCTGCGCGAGTTTATCGGTGGTTCATCTCTGGAAGAATTTCATTGGGATTAGGCTTGTGCGTCTATGAAACCATGCCCTCACTGCGGTCATGAACTCCCGGAAACGGTCGGACTCTTGTGTCCCTACTGCGGTGTAACGCTCATCCCGGAGAAGAAAGCACGGACGCGTTCATCTCCTGTCCGACTGCCCGAGTGGATGCAGAAGCGCCGCTCTCCGGCATCGCCGCCCCCGGCACCGTCCGCCGAACAGGTGCAGAAATCCCGCCCCGCCGACCCCGCCGCCGCGACGACGGCGCAGGCGCCGCGATCCTCCCGGCGCTTGGTGCACAGACTCCTTATCGTGCTCCTGGCGCTGGTCTTCTTTGTGGGCGTGCTCGCCGGTGCGGCCTACGCCGGCTTCTACTATGGTGAGCGGGATCGGCAGACGGCACGGGCGAACGTCGTGCAAACGCATTACACCGCCGGCCTGCAAGCGCTGAACGAGGGACGCTTTGAACGCGCCGTCGCCGAGTTCCAGTATGTACTGCAACTCGATCCCGAACACGCCCTGGCAGAACAGGGATTGAGCGAGGCCCGCGCACGTCTGGCCGTGAAACCCACGCCGACGCTCGAAGCCGTCGTCTCGCTGTCGGCGCAACTCCTGGAACAGGCTCGCGCTTCGTTTGCCCAGGAAGACTGGGTGGCGACGGCGCGGACGCTGACGCAGCTTCGTGCGCTTGATCCCGACTACAACCAGGAGACCGTCGAGGATATGCTTTTCACCAGCCTGTACAACGCGGGGATCGCTTTTCTGGAAGAGGATGCGCTCGAGGTGGGCATCTCCAATCTCGATCAGGCTATTGCCTTGCGCCCCCTGGATGCGAATGCGGTGAACCAGCGCAACCTGGCGGCGCGCTACCTGGACGCGCTCAACTACTGGGGCGTGGATTGGGAATTGTGCATCGAATACCTCACGGCGCTATACACCGCCAACCCTGACTACAAAGACGTGGCGCAGCGCCTCTATCAGGCCTACCTCGCCTACGCGGATGACTTCGCCGCGCAGGGTGAAATGTGTCCGGCGGAGATGCAGTATACGCAGGCACTGCGCATGTACGCCGATTCCGCCATCGATCAGAAACGTGCGGATGCGGCCCGGGTCTGCCTTATCGCCACACCGACGCCGCTGGACGGCGTCACGCCGCATCTGACTCCCCAGGCCGTTCCCGGCTTCACGGTTGGGCGATTGGCCTATCCCGTTTACAACAGCGCCGCCGCCAGTTACGACCTCTACGCGCTCTACGCCGATGGGCGGATTCTGCGCGCGGCCAGTGGGGCCGATCAACCCTGGTGGGAGTTGGGGACGGGACGCCTGGCCTACCGCGACAAGGTGGCAGGCGGGGTGAAAATGGTGTTACCGGAGGAAGGGATCCCTTTGCAACTGCTCGCGCCGTTGGGACAGGCCTGGCCGACGCTTTCTCCTGATAGCCGGCGCATCGCCTACGCGACTGCCGCCGACGGCACGTGGGCCATCTACGTCACCAACAGCGATGGCTCCGCTGAACCGCGCCGCTTAGGAGCGGGATGGGCGCCGGCGTGGGGAGCGTCAGGACTGCTGGCTTACACCGGTTGTGACGCGATGGGCGTGTGTGGCATCGTCGTTGACAATCCTGATGACGATCAACCCGGCACACGGCTGACCGGCAATGAGAACGATGGAGCGGTCAGTTGGGCACCGGGGGGCAATATGATGGCCTATATGACCAACGTCACCGGCAACTGGGACATCATCCTGCTCAGTCCCCAGGGCGGTGTGCAGCAAGTGACGTTCGAGGCGTCGGATGAAGGACTGCCGGTCTGGTCGCCCGACGGGGGACGGCTGGCCTTCGTGAGTAACCGCGACGGCAACTGGGCCATCTACGTGATGCAACTGGACGGGCAGAATGTCCAGCGCATCCTGGACCTCGGTGCTGAGCTGCCGGGCTGGGAGAACCAGCGCCTCTCGTGGGTGCCTTGATAGTTCAAGACTCAGTAGATCGCATTTTGCTGGGTCTGGATCACCAGATCCAGATAGGAGCGGGGATCTGGCGATCCCCTTGGAGCACTTTGAGCGGATGATCCCCGCGAAGCAATTTCAGGCGCGTCGTGAGACTTTTGTAGTCTGGCCTTGACGAAAGCGCCGAATCGAGTATAACTCAAGTGTTCGGGGCGTAGCGCAGTTTGGCTAGCGCGCACGGTTTGGGTCCGTGAGGTCGGAGGTTCAAATCCTCTCGCCCCGACTGTTGACCACACGGTCAAGTCGTTTTCCCGCCGCGAGCGCCAGGTTCGCCGAGATTTATGCTATTTCTCTGCGTCCTCAATCATCAGGCTGCTTACAAGCATATAGACTTCGCCAACTGGTGCTCAATGTCCAACACGGGACGTGCTGATCCCTATAACTTCCCGGTAACCGACATCCAACGCTAAACCTGCCCACAGAGTTGCCAAAAGTGGCGATATGCACGCAATGTTGTAGGCGATACCGCCCACGGCGTAAGGTATGGGTAGTTGCAGAGCATTCTTGAGCAAAGACAAGTAGCACTGCTAGAAGGAGGGGGCAGACCGCCCAACCTAGTTCCAGGGATAGTACTCGGCGTACAGTGTGAGCCGCCAATGGTTGATCTGCAGCAATAATCGTCACCAGAAGGGAGCATATTATGGTCGTCACTGGCAGGTTGCCCCGCGCATTCCAGGTGTAGGCGACGGAGTGACCGGGTGCGCCGGCGACGAGAAGTCGGTTCGCAGCGTCATAAGTGTACGTGGTGACGGTGGTTCCGTCAAGTGGGGTGGTGAGGGTGTAGACGGTGCGGTTGCCGACGGTATTGTATTGGTAGCCATAAGTCTTGCCCATTCGCAAAGACAATGTTGGAGGCAGCGAAACTTCCTTCTGTTTGCCACTTCGGGCTTGTTGAGCAGTTTGCCAATATCGTGGAGGAGACCGCGGATCTGGCGATCTGCTTCGCGCACGGCTAACGGGGGTGAAATTTCTGCCACGATGTACGAGGGGGTGTGGGTGTTCCAGGGGAAAGGGTGAAGGGGGAGTGGCCGGTAGAGGAAGCAAGGGAAGGTTTGCGCTCGACGAGGTCAGGAGGTGAGCGGTCGTTGCAGGGCAAAAAAAATCGCCGAGGGTGGTCCCATACACCCTCGGCTCACTCAGAAGGAGGAGAAAGTCTCATTTGAAACGCAACTATAAGATACCATACTTTGCTGTCCTTTACTTGACGGAATCCTTACTATATTCTAACGATGTGAGGCTTATCCATGTTCGTAACCGTTTAGTTCTGTGAGTACTGTGTGCGGAGAGAAGATTTCTCCTCCCCCTGTTCTCTCCCCAGCGAAAACGCCGGGGAGGGGGAGAAAACACAAAAAAAGTTCCCTTCCCCACCCCCCTTTTCCCCCGCCAGCGGGGAAGAAGGGGGGCAGGGGGGATGGGCTTATAGAAAAGAAACACGCCTGTCGCGTCATCCACGAGTCCTTTGCCTACCCCAATCCACGCCTAACCTGCTCTAGGGAATAAGTTGCTGCGCCAGGTTTACGAGTCTGAATAGATACGATAAACCTTGATGAGTCAACGCCACCTATTGACACAGGAAGGAATCTGTGCTATAGTTAAGACACTTCCGGTAACGATACCGGTATCAATACCGGAGTAGAATTCTTCGCTGTTGGGGCATTATGAATCGCAAACTCTCGCTGACGATCCGAGATGTGGCCGAAGCCTGTGGTGTTTCGGTCTCTACGGTGTCCCGAGTTTTGAACGATAAGGACGATGTTTCGGCAGAAACCTACGAGAAAGTGCGGCGCGTGATAGCCGAACTGGGATACACCTCCAGCCTTGCCGCGACCGGCATGCGCAGTCGGCGCACCAATGTCATCGGTGTTCTGGTGGTCGATCTGGGTGATCCTTTCAGTCTGGAACTGTTCAAGGGAATCGGCAGGGCCATCCACGGCACCGAGTACGATTTGATCGTTTACAGCAGCGGTCGCATTGCCGCTGATACGCAGCCGGGGTGGGAACGGCGCCATTTGTCTCGACTGGACGGCAGCATTACTGATGGGGTGCTTGTCGTCACCCCCACGACGAACGATCTGACGTCGATTTCTCCCCTGGTGACGATTGACCCGCATGAGAACAACCTGTTTCCCGCCGTCATTTCGACCAATCGTGAAGGGGCGATGATGGCGATGGAGTATTTGATCGGCCTGGGACACCGGCGCATTGGCTATATCACCGGCCGTCAAGGGTTGGTCAGTTCAAACCGTCGTCAACAGGGTTATGTGGATGCGCTTCAGCAAGCAGGTCTGCCGGTTGAGCCAGAACTTATCCAGGCGGGAGATTATACACGCGAGACAGGATTTCGCTGTGCCCAGCGCCTGTTCGCCTTGTCGAATCCGCCCACGGCGATTTTTGCCGCCAATGACCAATCTGCACTGGGGGTGATCGATGCGGCAGGCGAAGCCGGCTTGCGTGTCCCCGACGATCTGTCGGTGGTCGGTTTTGACAATATCTCCCAAGCCTCTTGCTCCTTGCCGGCATTGACGACGGTCGATCAATCCGTGAGCGAGATGGGATATGTGGCAACCATCATGTTGATCATGTTGATGCGGGGTGAAACTCTGGACGAGCCGTTCCGTAAGGTGCCGGTCCAGTTGATTATCAGGGACTCATGTCGGTCCATCAAGTAACGTGGCACATTCATTTTTGGGTTCTCTGGGACTTTGCGTGGTGACGGGGAAAAAACGGTTTTAGTTTTTGCCACGGATGACACGGATTGCACTGATTTTTTATACTTTGCGTGTCAATCTGTGGCTGGTTTCTTATTTCGACCCCACGAACCTGGTATAGAGAATAAGTTGTTTCGCCAGGTTGACTGGCCTGAATAGATACCATTTTTGATCGTCTTCGACAACGATGCCAACAACCAGAGCAGCAAATATAGCAAAGGAGGAAAGCATATAAGCTATAGATCAAAACCATTCATCTTACCCTGAAATGAGTCTATGTGTTCAGTTTCAGTCAAAAATATCTGGAGGAAAAAATGAAGGAGAGCAGAAAGAAACTAACGCGCAGGGAATTTCTGCGCAGTGCGGCCGTATTCACGACCGCGGTGGTAGCGACGGCCTGTACTACCCCCACACCACAGATTATCAAGGAAACCGTTGAAGTCGAGAAGGAAGTGACCAAGGTTGTCGCCGGTACGCCGATCGTCGAGAAGGTCATCGAGACTCAGGTCGTGGAAAAGGTGGTGACGGCTACACCCGAATTACCTAAAGAGAAAGCGCCTGATGTGTTTGGTACCTTCCCCCGGAACGAGACGGTGATCGCCAGGATCCTCACCGGGCGCGTCGGTTCGCCCGACAACTTCAACTGGTGGGTGGGCTGGAAATGGTCGGACCGTGGCCTGCAGAACGTGGCGGACGAGGCGCTCTGGACGGTCGACTTTGCCACGGGCAATATCATCAATGGGCTAGCGGAGGGGGACCCGACCTACAACGCCGACTTCACGGAATGCACCATTCCTCTGCGCAAGGGCGTCGCATGGTCAGACGGCGAACCTTTCACTGCTGCCGATGTGGTTTATTCGGCTGAGACGTTCAAAGCGTACACAGAGTTCGGCGCCCATAATTTCTTTGTGGACAATGTCGCCTCTGTCACCGCTGAGGATGATTACACGGTCAAATTTGTGCTGAACCAGCCCAACTCCCGCTTCCACACGACCTTCCTCGACCGCTGGGGCTGCACCCGGATCATGCCCAAGCACATCTTCGAAAAGCAAGAAGACCCGGTCCAGTTTACCTTCAATCCGTTTGTGGGCTGCGGTCCGTACAAGCTGCACAGCTTTGATCCTCAAGGAAGCTGGACGGCCTGGGAAAGACGTGAAGATTGGGATAAGAGTCCCACCGGCATTATGTACGGTATGCCTCAACCCAAGTACGTCATCTACCAGTTCTTTGCCGATGAAGGCGCGCAAATCCTGGCGCAATTGACGCATCAACTGGATGTGGCGGAACTTTCGGCCGATGGCCTCAAAGCGCTGTTGTCGCAGGCGAAGACCTCCCGCGCTTACCAGCCGACCTTCCCCTTTGTGGTCAACAACGACCCTTGCATCACCGGCATCAACATCAACACCGCCCGGCCACCGTTCGATAAACTCGACGTCCGCTGGGCTTTGGTGTTGGCGATCGACATTGTGGAGTACACGAGTATCGCCGTCGACTCCTCGGGCACTTTAAGCCCGGTGCATATTCCGCACTTAGGGCCATACCCGAAAGACTACATCGAGCCTATGCAGGATTGGCTGAAGTCCTTCACCATCGATGTGGGCAATGGCGAAACCTTTGCTCCGTATGACTCCACGTCGCCGCAGCGCATCGCCGACTACGCCAGGAGCCGCGGCTATATCTTCCCGGATACACCGGAATTCCTCGAACAGGCTTTCGGACTGGGGTGGTACAAGTATGCTCCGGATATCGCCGAGAAACTGCTCCTGAAGAATGGCTTCTCGAAGAATGCGGACGGCAAATGGCTGCTGCCTAATGGCAAGCCCTGGAAGATCTCTTTCCTGTGCGAGACGACGCTTTCCGGCATGGGTGCGCGCAATGCGGCGGCTGCCGTACAGCAGTGGAAGAAGTTCGGCATCGATGCCGAGATGTTCCCCTCGGAAGCTCGTGCTGATTTAATCGCCGTCGGCGACTTTGATGTAAGCGGTGACTGGCCGGCCCAAGAACCCTGGGGTGCAGGCCCCGACCTGTATCGCGTGCTCGACAGATGGAACTCTGCCTACATCAGACCTGTGGGAGAACGCACCCAGGGCCATTCCTGTCGCTGGTCGAGCGCCGAGATGGACGCCATCATCAAGGAACTGCGCGAGACGGATCCGTTCGATACCGAAGCCGTCATCGCCATAGGCACCGAGGGCCTCAAGGAAGCGGTCAAGAATATGCCCGGCATCCCGACCTACGGATATATCGGCTTTATCGGCTGGGACGAGTACTACTGGACCAACTGGCCCGGCAGCGAAAACCCTTACACCCAGCCTTATACGCACTGGCCCAACTTCAAGTACACGACGCCGTTCCTGAAACCCACTGGCAGATAAGCCGGTCGGTGATACAATCATCCTGGACGGGCATCTTGCCCGTCCAGGATTCCTTGTGTATAAGTGAGGTGCATTACCGTGACATTCGTGAAACGATATCTTATCCCTCGTCTGATCCAATACGTTCTCGTCATCTGGCTGGGCATCACCGTTGTTTTCTTCATTCCCAGACTCACTCCGAATGACCCTGTCATGAGGATGATCGATCAGATGCAGGCGCGGGGTTCAACGCTGGAACCTGGCTCGATGGACGGCATTATCCGCGACCTGACCGAGATGTATGGTTTGGAAGGCTCCTGGCTCGATCAATACTGGGCTTTTTGGGGCCGGCTGTTCCGCGGTGATTTCGGCGTTTCCTTCTTCCAATTTCCCACCCGCGTTAACCAGCTCATTGCCACCGCCATGCCCTGGACTTTGGGATTGCTGCTGACTACAACTGCCATTACGTGGACGTTGGGGAATATCGTGGGGGGGTTAGCGGGTTACTATTCGCGTAGAGGGTGGTCGCGGGTCTTGGATACTATTGCTATGGTAGTTCGCCCGTTGCCCTATTACATCTTTGCCTTCACGTTGCTTCTACTTTTTGCCTATGTCGTGCGCTGGTTCCCCATTACAGGGGGGGCGTCATTGGGAGCTGTCCCTACCTTCACCTGGGCCTATATCAAAGATGTTCTCTGGCATTCGATCTTGCCGGCCGTCTCGCTATGCGTCCTAGGCGGGGCGGTCCAGTTTCAAACCATGAAACTGATTGTGCAGAATATCAATGCGGAAAATTTTGTCCAGTATGCCAAGCTAGGCGGCGTTACCGAAAGCCGCATCGTGGGCAAGTATGTCATTCGCAACGCTTTGCTGCCGCAAATCACCGGCCTGGCGCTTTCGCTGGGGCAAATCTTCAGCGGGGCATTGATTACCGAGATCGTTTATGGCTACCCTGGGCTGGGAATGTTGCTTTATCGAGCTATCGTCAATGGAGATTACAATCTCATTATGGGCATCACTATCTTTTCTATCGTCGGCATCACCACAGCAATCCTGATCGTCGACTTAATATACCCCTTGTTTGACCCGCGGGTGAGATACGCATAAGGAGGCCGGCCCCGTGAAAGTTCTGCGCGACTTATTCAGAGATTATCGCTTCTGCTTCAGCTTCGGCGCCCTCATGATCATCGTGATCATGGCAATCCTGTCTATCTTTTCGCCTTATGACCCTACGTTGTGGAATGTCGTCCCGAGAGATACCAAACCGTCGGCGCAACATTGGCTCGGTACTGATTCGAACGGGCAGGATATCTTCTGGCAAGCGACGTTTGCGGTGCGCAATTCCCTGATCATCTCCCTCATCGCGGCGTTGATTTCCAGGGTGATCGCCATCCTGGTGGGCATGGTTGCCGGATATAAAGGGGGCTTAATCGACCGGATTTTGATGTTTGTCGGCGACAGTCTATTGGTGATTCCCCTCTTCTTGATTATGGTGATGATCGCCATGCTGGTGCGAGAATTTATGAATCTGGTGATGCTGGGACTCATGCTCTCGTTTTTCGGCTGGGCATGGGACGCACGCCTGATCCGCTCCTTGATCTTAAGTTTGCGGGAACGAGAATTCACCAAGACGGCCGTCCTTTCCGGTACCGGAACGGTCAAACTGGTATTGAACGAATACATGCCCTTCGCCATGCCGCTGATCTTCTCGACTTTGATTAATAATATCGCATGGGCGGTTGGATTGGAGATGACGCTCGCCATCCTGGGCCTGGTTAATCTCAACATTCCCACCCTGGGCACGATGTTGAATTGGGCGCTCTTTTACCAGTCGATTCTATTAGGACGTTGGTGGTGGATCTTGACGCCGGTGGTTCTATCGCTGCTCCTGTTTATTGCGCTTTACTGGCTCTCCGTCAGTATCAGCGAATACCTGGATCCAAGAACTCGCATTCAACGTGTCGGGGCACAGTGAGGTGACGATGAACAAGACCATACTGAGAACTGAAGGCCTGAAAACCTTCTACGTGCTCGACGTTTTCGGCACCCAGAAAGTCGTCAAGGCGGTCAACGGGGTCGATCTCGATATCCGGGAGAACGAAGTCTATGGCATCGCCGGCGAAAGTGGGTGTGGAAAGTCGACGCTGCTGAAAGCGCTCGCGGCCGCGATTGAACCGCCGTTGCGTCTGATCGATGGCTATATCTTTTATTACATCGATGGCAAAGCGGTGGATGTTGTCACGTTGAGTCCGGAAGCCAAGCGAAAATTGCGTTTGGAATACATCGCTTACGTTCCCCAAGGCTCGATGAGCGCTCTCAATCCCGTGATCAAGCTGAAAGAGACTTACCGGGATTTCATCGAAAGCCATGTGAGTGGAAAAACTAAAGAGGAAACCTTCGCGATTGCGGAGAGACATATCACCGAGTTGGGACTGCCACCCGAGATCTTGAATGCGTATCCCCACCAGTTGTCCGGCGGGATGCGTCAACGGGTGACGATTGCCCTGGCAGCACTGCTGAAACCCAGCATTATCGTCGCGGATGAGCCGACCACGGCGCTCGATGTCGTGGTCCAGCGCGGCGTCGTGCAGCTCCTTAAAGACATTCAACAAAAACTGAAAAACACGATCATCCTCGTGACCCATGATATGGGCGTTCAAGCCAACATCGCCGACCGGGTTGGCATCATGTATGCGGGGAAAATCGTCGAAGAGGCGACGACCGAGAAGATTTACGGTGCTCCCCAGCATCCCTATACCCGGTTCTTGATCAATTCGCTGCCCCAGTTTGGCGATAAGTCGGCGCGTGAAAGCGTGCCCGGAAGTCCCCCTTCGCTCATCGATCTGCCTGCTGGATGTTCGTTCCATCCTCGTTGCCCCCACGCCATGGAAATCTGTATGGAACAGACGCCAGACCTCATCACACTAGATACCGACCACAAGGTCGCCTGCTGGTTGGTTGGAGGAGAGCATGGAAAAGCTGCTTGAAGTCAAGAACCTGACTAAAGTATTCTCCATGGGGAGTATACTCTCAAGAGTCAAACTGACCGCCACCGACAATGTGTCCTTTTACATCAAACCGGGCGAGATTTTTACCCTGGCAGGAGAGAGCGGCTGCGGCAAAACCACGACCGCCAAAATCATTTTAGGTTTCGAGGAACCGACTTCAGGTACGATCCTCCACAACGGCAAAGATCGTGCCGAATCCACGGGCAAGAAAGTGTGGCAGGAAGAGGCTATACAGGCCATCTTTCAGGACCCCTTTGGCACCTTCAACCCCCTGCGCGTCGTCGACCGCTATTTTTTTGAGACTGCTCGGAATTTCGGGATGGCGACCACCAAGGGCGAAGCCATCGAGTTGATCGATAAGACGTTGCGGCTGGTGGGACTTACCTACGACGAATTCGCCGGAAAATACCCCAGCGAGTTCTCCGGTGGTCAATTGCAGCGGGTCTCCATTGCCAGAGCTTTGCTGACCAGACCCACCTTGCTCATTGCCGATGAACCGGTTTCGATGGTCGATGCCTCTTTGCGCATGTCGATTGTCAACCTGTTCAAGAGACTCAAAGAAGAGGAGAATCTGGGTGTGCTCTATATCACCCATGATCTGGCGACTGCCTACTATGTCAGTGAGCGCATTGCTATTATGTTCAGAGGCAACATCGTCGAAATGGGGTCCGTCGAACAAGTGTTGATGGATCCCAAACATCCTTACACCCGACTGCTGCGTGAGTCCATCCCCGAGGCGGACCCGCGGAAGCGCTGGCGTGACAAGATTTCGCTTTCCGAATTAGAACATCAAGAATATATGCGCAAAGGCTGCAAATTTGCCGGACGTTGTCCTCAGGTGATGGATCAATGTCTTCTTGAGCCTCCCCCCGATGTCACCGTGGATGGTGTGTTGGTCAAGTGCTACTTATACTCAGAGCACGCTTAGCCTGATGTGCTGGTCATCGCACCCCAACGCCGCGCCATCCATGGCGCGGCGTTTTTTAGAGATCGCCGAGATTGCCTTGCGCCAGGCCGATGACGGTATCCGCCGCGCCGTAGTACACCCATAGTTCCCGCCCCAACAAAACAGCGCCGCAAGTGAAAACGACGTTGTTCACGTCGCCGACGATCTCCCACTCGGCCTCCGGTTGCAACAGCCATTCCGGTTGGCGGGCGATGACGCGGGTCGGATCGTCCAGGTCGAGCAGCGCCGCGCCGAGGCGATACCACAGCTTCTCGTCCACGCCGTGGTAGATCAGCAGCCAACCTTTCTCCGTCTTGATCGGCTGTGCGCCCGCGCCGATTTTCTCCGCTTCCCACGGAAACTTCGGCTGCATAATACGGGTGTGATCCGTCCAGCGCAGCAGATCGTCGGAGAACGCCAGGTAGATGTCCGGGACGGGGCGGTGCAGCATACAGTACCGCCCGCCGATTTTCTCCGGGAAGAGCGCCGCGTCTTTGTTGTTGCCGAAGAGCGTATCCGGGATGACGACGCCGTGACGCTGCCAGTGGATGAGGTCGGCGGATGTCGCCAGCGCGATCTGGGTGCGCGCTCCGTCGTAGGCGGTGTAGAGCATGACAAACGTGTCGCCGATCTTGGTGACGCGCGGGTCTTCGACGCCCTGCGCTTCTTCAGGGACGACGTTGGAGGCGAGCACCGGCTCATCCAGCCGCGCGAAGTGGATGCCGTCGTCGCTCACCGCGTAGCCGATGCATGAGCGGTCGGGATCGCCGGGATTGTGCGCCACGGCGCGGTACAGCAGGTGGAACTTGCCACCGTCGTGAATGGCAGCGGCATTGAGAACGGCGCTCTTTTCCCAGGGTACGTCCTGGCGTGGCATCATGATCGGCCCGTCGCCGACGCGGTGTAAGTTTAACATTAAAACTCCTTTCGTGCGCTAAACCAATCTTCTCCTAAAGCTTGCGCTTTAGCGACAAAAAAACATTTGACTTCATCCCAGGTTACGTCTGTCAAAAGTCTTGGCTGTAAGTCGCGGTCGGCATTGTCGAACCATATCAGGCTTTCTATCGCCATTAGCTCGAAATCACGGGCGTAAGGATATTTGGTTCGCCCCAAAATGAGCAACTCGTTCAGGGAAACTTTCTGAAGGATAAAGTACAGGTCGTAAAAGTCTTTGCGACTTCCGCGACTGATGAGCGCGTCGAGCTTCATCAAGCCAATATCCACGATCCCGGCGATAGCGACGCCTTCTACGCTATCCGTCGGCGCGAGCAAAGGATAACTATAGCCGAAAAAACCCACGTGCATATTGTGGATCTCGAGCAATAGATTCCCTTCGACGTCTTCCAATGCTTGTGGGCGCAAAGGAGAAAGTGTATCCAGAATCTCACGGCGGGTTTGCTGTCCGATTTCGTCAGTGTTGGAGAAGAAATCCAAATCCACCGAGCGGCGATGCCCTAAGCGCAGCGCCAGCGCTGTTCCGCCGGCCAGATAAAAACGCGGTGCAAAGGTGCATTGCCCGATAAAGGTCAGAACCTCGCGCATAGTGGGTGTGCCCGTCTCCCAAAAAACCGGCGTCAATGCCGCCATAGTTGACGTTCCTTTGGGCGCACCGGTTGCCCCAAGCCCAGGAGCACACACCAGAGATTGTAGCGGCGCCAGGGCAAGCGCCGTATACCCCACTGTTGGACCCAACTGGTGATGGTCCCGCGCCCGTAAACCGTGAACAACCAGCGCAGCTCTCGACGGTCGCCATAGGCCAGGACGCGCTCGATAATCAAATGCTGGTGCTGCGCCGGGTCAAGCGACTCGATGTCATACTCCTGAAAGCAGGCCGTCAGGCTGCGCGGAACACCTGACGCTGTTGCCGCGTTAATGGTTAGCTTGCCGGGTTCGATCCCTTTGCTTTGCAAAATTGACTCCATTTGCGTATGCTGTCACAGTTTGACTGTATTGTAGCATGTATCGCCGAACGTTTCAAGCCAACGCATTCACCGATGTAAAATGTTACCGAAGTGGCAGCGTTCCTCGAAAAGAAAATGCTACCGAGGAAATGAAATGGCCACTGAAGAGAAAATGACCCTAGACGAAGTGTACAAATACTTGCGGTTGCTGAAGCCGCGTTACCAGCAGGCCGATCGAGCCGGAAAGAGTACGTGGCTGGACGAGATGGAGGCAGTGACCGGGCGTCATCGCAAGAGCCTGATTCGGCGGTTACAGGGGAGCGTGCAACGTCAAGCTCGCTCCCACGAACGGGAACGCACCTACAAAGCGGATGTCGATGTGGCGCTGCGACGCATTTGGGAGAGCTACGACTATATCTGCGCGGAACGTCTATGGAGGTTTACGCACGAACACCCCGAATGATTTTTCGGGGTGTTCGTTTTAGGGGCGGCCGGTTTTCTGGGCGAATTTAGAAGGATGTTGTTTGTGCAGCGTGTCGTTCGAGCCATTGGCCGAACTGCACGAAGGTATGACCTAGCTGATGTACAAGCTGGCGCGGTTGACGATAGCGCCGGTACGGCAACCCGGTCTGTGTGCTGTGCAACAAGCGTCGTGTGACCGCTTGCTGGAGGGCTTCCTGGTGCCATTGGGTAGCAGTTGCCCTTAGTACAGGGATATTCAAGCCAAGGTTTTCCATAAGTTATCTCCTGGCAGGATCCCGGGACGGAGGAGGGGAAAAACCCCATCCGTCGGGGTATGTTTAATGCAACGCGGCGAGGAGTTTGGCGGCGTCCTCGGGCGTCAGTTGCCCTTCCTGAACCATCCGCAGCACGTGCAGACGCTCTTCGCGCAGTTCGTCCGCCGTGTGAGCAGAGGGTTCGGGCGGTGTGGGGGACGTGGGCGGGGTCGGCGGAGCAGGTGGCGCGGGCGGTTCGGGCGGGGTGGGATAGCCGCTGGCGCGTTGCCAACGACGCTCGGCGTGTTCGGCGCGCATACGGGCGCGCTCGGCCTCATGCTCGGCGGCGCGACGGGCACGTTCCGCTTCGTGTTCGGCAGCGCGACGGGCTTCTTCGGTGACGCGCTCGGCAGCACGTTGCGCCTGTTCAGCAGCACGTTCGGTGGCGCGCTGCGCCTGTTCGGCGGCACGTTCGATTTGTATACGGATGCGGTCACTGTCGATGGAACGCAAGCCTTCCTGCAAACCGGCTTCCAGGCCGGCCAGCGCCTGGGTGACGCGTGCTTCGATCAGCGGACCAAGTTCGTTCAGACTGTCGAGGAAACTGAGGTCGAGGTCGAAATCGAAGTCGAAGTCTCCCGGATAGTTGTTTTCATCCCCGACGAGTTTGATGACGGCGCGTCCGCCGACCTGCGCTTTGATGAGGGCTGCCCCTTCGCCCAAGGCTCCGCTGGTCATGCCGCCTTCCTGGTGCAGAACCAGGTCGGGGATGCCACTGCGAACGCCGCCGCCGGCTTGTAATTCGAAGCGCACATTGGGGTTCTCGGGCAGGTGGACGATGAGATCGCTGCCGGCGCGTACTTCGTATACCATACCCGCCGTGAAAGGCGGCCCCAGCCGCACATCGGAGCCGGCACTTTTGACCGTCAGCCCTTGGGCAAGCCCTGCGGCCCTCAGATCGCTGCCGATGCTCTCGATGGAGGCCTCACCGGATACGATGGTCAGGCGCGCATCCCCGGCCACAGATTCCACGGCCAGATTGCCGTTGACATTCCGGGCGCGCAGATCGCCCGCGACACTTTCAAGGGTGGTAGGCCCGACTTCGTGCAGGGAGGCATCACCGTTGACACTTTTGATGGTGAGATCGTCATGCACATTCTTGACCTTCAAATCGCCGTGGACTGAGTCAATGGTCAACACAGTGTTGGTGGGACAGAGCACCTGGCAGTCGGACAGTGTGCGGATGACCAGTGTATCGCCCTCCTGGGTGAGGTGGGCTTCATCGTCCGTGCCTGAAATCTTGACCGTGACGGTCTTCGCCTCCGTTCCTTTGACGGTTAGATTCCCCAGACATTCGTTGATGGTGATCTGGGCCTTTTCCGTGATTTCAAATGTTTGTGTAGTCATTGCTTTTTTCTCCTTTATCATTAGATTTCTTCAAGAAGCTGAAGGGCTTCCTCAAGGCTGATTTCCCGGCGCGCGAGGCGATCTAGAATCTCCTGGTGTTGCGCCATATCCACAGCGGGGGCGGATGAGCCTGGCGGTGCAGGTGGAATCTGCGGCAGTGGCGCTACCTGAAGTGGGGTGGTGCGCTCGCGCTTCAATGCGCGGATGATCTCATCCAGGCGGCTGCGTACGGTAGGGTAGGAAATGCCGAGTTCATCCTGTACACAGTTGAGTTTGCCCTCGCAGAGCAGGAAAACTTCTACGAAATAGCGTTGCTCCGGGATGAGCTGCGCGAGCCGATCCATTTCGAAGGTACCGCGAATCTCGGTGCCGCAGGTGCGGCAGGCCAATTGACTGACGTGTAGATCGTCGTGACAGACCGGACATTCGGTAGGAACCGGGTACATTGTTTTATCTCCTTTAGATTCTTAATCTGTATATTGAGAATTATAACATATTACTTAATTTTGTCAATAGGTTTTCGAGGAAAATTACCTATATCACACAAAGCAAACAGCCTCGGCTCAATGTCCGAGGCTGTTTGTGATGGTAGGGGAACGTTGTGAATGATCAGGCTAATTGAAGTTCGGGAATTCGCAATACTCTGGCCTGTACCGATTCCATAATTGAATCCCGGATGAAATTGCTGGCTTCCAGGATTTCAATTCCAATAATCTCTCCCCCGATCAATTCAATTCCACAGTGATGTTAGGCCCCAATTCGACACTGCCCATTTCAGGTTCATCCGAAATGTTCAGGTGCAAAACATCGTCTTTTCCGAAATATATCATCCGATTCTTACTCATGGGTAAACCTGCCTGTTCTGAGCCGAAAATTGATTTGCTCAGGACTTACGCAAGCCTGGCTCGAATCAAGCGGCGAAGGATTTGTAGTGACGCCTTCAGGCGTCTCTTAGGAGCTAAGAACGGCTGAAGCCGTCACTACAAACGGAAATTTGCGTAAGTCCTATGCTGGCGTGTTGTTATATGAATGGTTATAGGGGTGATTCTCCCCGGCTCAATATCACATGGGATCATCACCAGGTACATCATCCAACTGTGATTCCCACATAAGTGGCTACTCCCGATTCTTAAATAGAGGCCAATTCAGTTTCTAAACCCTGCAAGAGCTGCGCTTCGCCCGCCCACTCGACGTACTCGATATCGCCGTCGTGGAGGTCTTCCGCTGTCATTGTGTATCGAGGAAATGCGCCGTATCGACGGCATAGCGATCCTCGAACAGAGGGTGGGCATCATGCGCGATGGCGAACTGGTCGCCGTGGGCCGGCCCGGCGATCTCAAGCAGCGCATCGATCAAAAGCTGCGCCTGGAACTCTTCTTCGCGCCCGACGCTCCGCCGCAGCTTCCCGCCGGGTTGTCGCCCCACGAGCTACATCCAGGCCATTGGATCGCCCTGATCGAGCGCCGCGAGGCGAGCGCTCTGCTGGAATGCCTCGATCTGGAACGCCTGGATGATTTCCGCCTGTATTCGCCCACGTTGGAGGACCTCTATGTCCACTACGCCGCTTGACCGTCGCGGGCAGCCTGTCCTCGCGCAGTGGTGGGATTTGTTCCAGATGGAGCTGACGAACTGGCGCTGGAGCTGGCGCGGGTCGCTGTTGCAGGGGACGATCACGCCGTTCTTCAGTTTACTGGCACTTGGTCTTTTCGCCCGCGATTCGGGCCGCGAAATGTTGCTGTACGTGGTGACGGGCAACATCGTCGTCAGCCTCTTGTTTGGGACGATGACGAGCATGCAGAGCCGCGTCGCGTGGTTGCGCTTTCAGGGCGGCCTGGATTACGTCGCCACGCTGCCAGTCAGTCGCGCGGCATTCGTGCTGGCGATGGTCGCCGCGTTTTTGCTGCTCTCGCTGCCGTCGGTGGTCGTTACGGCGGTGTTGGGGCCGCTGCTGCTCGGCGCGCCGGTCCACATTCACCCGCTGATCTTGCTGGTGATCCCCGCTTGCACTGCGCCGCTCGCCGGGGTGAGGGCAGCATTGGGGATGACGGGCCGCACGCAGCAACAATCGGGCAACCTCACGTTTTTGCTGATGCTGGTGATGACGGCGCTCGGCCCGGTCATCGTCCCGCCGGACAGGTTACCCGGCTTTATGGTGTTCCTGGGGCGCTTCAGCCCGGTGACGTATGCCGCCTCAGCCCTGCGCCAGGTGATGGTCGGCCCGGTGACGGCGCGCTTGCTGGTTGACCTGCTTGTTTTATGCAGCGTTACCGCAATTTCAATGGCGTGGGTTGGTTGGCGCATGGGACGTCAAGAAGAATAGTGGGTAGACTGGGATGTTTGAGTAGGATGTTCTCCTGCTTTCACTCCGGTATTTTTTCCAGGTCCGCAGGCAGATGCGTGTGCGCCCATGCTATTGCTTCCTGGCGTGAAGCGATTCCCAGTTTGCTCAAAATGTTCGTGATGTGATAGGCTACTGTCTTGGACGTCACACACAGCTTTTCAGCTATCGCCTTATTGCTCAATCCTTGCGCCAGCAGTTTGAGCGCCTGGCGTTCACGCTCGGTCAGGCTTTCCCACTTTTCACCGGCATCCCGGCGCCAGCGGTAAGCCCGTACCCATTGTGCATCATCGAAGAGAATTTCCCCACCGGCGGCGCGGCGAATGGCGGCGATAAGTCCCTCATCCGGCTCGCTTTTAGCCAGAAAACCGGCAACCCCGGCGGCCATCATATCGGCCAGGTACGCATCCCGGTCGTGAGCGGTCAAGACGAGGGTGATTGTTTCGGGTACATGGGTGCGCACCCATCTTTCGATTTCGGCCGGGTGTGTATCGGGCATTTGCAGGTCGAGCAGCAAGATGTGGGGACGGGTCTGACTCACCAGCGCTTGCACCTCTTGGCCGTTTTGCGCTTCGCCCACGACGTGAACGTCGGGGGCTGCGCTTAAAACAGCGCGAATGCCCGTGCGCGTTACCGGGTGGTCATCCGCTATGAGCAAACGAATCGGCTCTTTTTCTAGCAAGGTTTGCCTCCGCTCTCGAAGTTGAGTGTAATAACAAACGTAGCGTGAAGATGGTGCATTTTATTGGATGAAGGTTTTGTCAGATGCATTGTAGCATAGTGAAACAAAGGGGCAAGTTTGTTCTGGAAAGCCGGCAGTGTTTGAAATCCTGTCACTGATTAGCGGCACAATGTATACTCAGAGGTTATATCGCAGATTGCATACGCCCAACGGTGCGACCTATAGGACACACAATCGAAGTGCCACAAGGATTGCTTTATCCTTGTGGCACGGTAAAACAGATTCGGCGCCTTTGTATAACGTTATGATCCCCACCCAGCGAGCAGTCGCAATCGAAAATCGTCGCCATCACGGAAAACGCCGAAAATCTCACCTAAGCGCCACCAACGATCATCAGGCTTTATTTCCTCTCCAGGGAAGCTCCCCCAGGCGCTAGGGATGTGAGCCGGAACGATGGAAAACCAGACGTTCGCCACGATTTCGTAGGAAGATGGGGCGCTCATGAGCGACACCGTATCGACTGTGTATTCGTCAATTGCAGCTTGAGGATCGTTACTATGCAACTTGTAATGGTCGAGCCATTGCGTCACCAGTTGTTTGACAATCTCTTCTTTTGTTAGAGTTAGAGTATCAGTCAGGGGAAGCCGAGCAATAAACCCATCACCAAAAGCATCACTATTGGCATAAATATCGTCGGCGGCTGTCATCGTAGGCGCGGCTTGCGCCGTCGACGGCGTTTCAGATGGAATTGCGACGCTGGTTATGGGTGGAACAGGAGATGACCCGTTGCTCTGTAATGTTTGAGTCGGCGCCGAAGTGCAGGCTGCCATGAGCAAGGCGAAAATGCCGGTGACTCCAAATAACACGAGACTCCAAGGGGTGTTTGATTTTGACATTGCAGCTCCTTTACTCGACTACAATCCCTGGTTCCTCTCTCTCCCTCTAAATGAGGGAAAAAGGGATGGGAGTGTGATTGTACTCAAAATTTTGCGCTAATTTCCTCGCCATCCACTAACTCGGATGAATCGCATTGGATATGTTGCCCAGTTTGCCAACGAATAGTGATAGCGGTTTGTTGTGTGTGCGTTCACCAGATAGGTTGAAATCGGTCCACACTGCTGGAAGATAACGGTTACGATGCCTTCATGGGCCCAACGACCGTTAGCATAATACTGTACCACGTCACCCAAATCAACACCACATAAGTTTGTCGTTCCACTGCTAAAGTAGAAAAATCTTGTGAGCGAAGCAACCTTTGCCCTTCATAGCGTAGGGTGAAATAGGCGTCGATTGCGGCTTTGATTTTTGCCTCATCACCTAAAGCGGGATTTTGTTGTGCCGTCACATACTTGGAAATTGCAATTTTGACCCGCTGACACTTGTTCAGTATTGACTGGCGAAGATGCTCCCATTGAGACGAAGGCAAGCAACAGGATTAGCAGGATGGAACTGACGTATCTTGATTTGACGATGTGCAGAGTGTGCTTCATAGTAATCTCCTTTTCGATAAATTGAAATCTGGGTGAACTTTTTTTGAAAAGTGTTCGATGCTTTTTGTGAAGGATCGCCTCCTGCTGCCTGATGAGTGTGCTTAAACTGTGTGGCGGCCGCGGCACTGTACTTCGAGAGCAGACCCCCTTTGTGCGCGTTTCCTCAGTAACTCACCTTGTTATACAACAATTCTGACTGCTGTGTCAACTGGAAAAAATACCAGTTTTTACCCTGGTATTTTTTCCAGGTCCACAGGCAGGTGCGCATGTGCCCATGCTGCTGCTTCCTGGCGTGAAGCGACTCCCAGTTTGCTCAAAATGTTCGTGATATGGTAGGCCACCGTCTTGGACGTCACACACAGCTTTTCAGCTATCGCCTTATTGCTCAATCCTTGCGCCAGCAGTTTGAGCACCTGGCGTTCACGCTCGGTCAGGCTTCCCCACTTTTCACCGGCATCCCGGCGCCAGCGGTAAGCCCGTACCCATTGTGCATCATCGAAGAGAATTTCCCCACTGGCCGCGCGGCGAATAGCGGCGCTAAGTCTTTCGGCCGACTCGCTTTTGGCCAGGAAACCGGCGGCGCCGGCCTCCATCATACTGGACAGGTAGGCATCATGATCGTGAGCGGTCAAGACGAGGGTGATCGTTTCGGGTACATGGGTGCGCACCCAGCATTCGATTTCGGCCGGGTGCGTCTCGGGCATGCGCAGATCGAGCAACAAGATGCGGGGGTGGAGCTGACTTACCAAGGCTTGCACTTCCTGACCGTTTTGCGCTTCGCCCACAATGCAAATATCGGGAGCGGCGCTCAAAACGGTACGAATGCCCGCACGCGTTACCGGGTGGTCATCAGCGATGAGCAAACGAATCGGTTCTGGTTCCATAAAAGGTGTCCTCCGATTTTAAGTTGGATGTGGTTGGTGGACAGGATAGGGGGTGAAGAAGGTGGCGCTTTGCTGGATGGATATTCTCTCGGACGTATTGTAACATAGTGAAGCAAAGAGGCAAGGCTATGAGGCCATGGTGAAGAGCAGGCCATAATCAAGATGCTATAACTGACTCGGCTGAAAAACTCGCTTTAGTACAGCTAGCCCCCCTGGGGATATACCCCCCTGAGCGGCTCGAAAACCTGGAGAGTTGAAATCCCTGCTACCCATGTTACAGTTTCCCCGATGTAGCTTATAGATGGAACGCGCGTGCCATACGATGACTCAAGAGTATAAAACGTACATGGATGTTTCGAGCGAGGTTCCCGATGCGGACCTGGCGCGGCAGGCTCAGGCCGGCGAGCAGGCGGCCTTCGCGGCCCTCTACCGGCGCTATCTGCCGAGGGTCTATCGCTACTTCTACGTTCGTACCGGCGCAGTACAGCCCGCCGAAGACCTGACGTCGCAAACGTTCATGGCGGCGCTGGAAAGCCTGCCCCGCTACCGCGAGCGCGGAACGTTCGCCGCGTGGCTCTTTGCGATTGCGTCACGGCGTTACGCCGACGCTTGCCGCGCCCCAAGCAGCGCCCCTTCTGGCTGTTGATCGCGGATGTGACACCCTGTCCGCGCCCCTTCGCCCACACCCTAGAGAATCGCGGCCTAGTCTATCAGCCGGAGGTCGTGAAAGGGAAGC
>Ga0208940_1000986_pt1 | contig 31906 bp, 23 predicted proteins | sample AD_JPNNA6_MetaG_FD_184445 | JGI IMG/M metagenome (GOLD analysis project Ga0208940, IMG submission 184445) | Active sludge microbial communities of municipal wastewater-treating anaerobic digesters from Japan - AD_JPNNA6_MetaG (SPAdes) (version 2) | ecosystem: Engineered > Bioreactor > Anaerobic... | reverse complement strand
TTCTAAATAATCCACTTTGCTTTTGTATGAAACCGTATCGGTAAGCTTTTCAGTTATAGCGCCTTGTTCTCCGATTTTATTTACATTAAGCTCAGCCTTTACCGTCTGCAATAATATTTGTTCTATGTTTACAGCTTCAATTTGCGCCTTAATATTCTGTATCAGTTGTTTTTCTTGTTTCCCGCTTAATGTTTCTAAAACATAAAAAGCGTTTTTATTGATAGTACTCCACAGGTTTTTAAACTCTTTCAGGTGCGATGCTTTAATAAATACTTTCTTTTTATCTTTTTTATTTTCCGCTTTTTGAACATAGTTGCTTGTATCTGCGGCAAACAGACTTTCAATTGCGTTTACCTGTTCGTAGGGTAAATTTTGTTCTTTCAAAATCATAGAAAATTCGGGCGATTTTTCGTAAATCTTCTGTCCATCGACAATTGCCTTGCGGACAATCATTTTCTTTTCTTTCAGCACATCATCAACCAAAGTTACGATTGTGTCATCATCAAAGCCCGATTTTTCCTTGAGTGTTTTAATGAGTTCTTGCTCTGTAAAAGTCTCGGAAATGAGAAATGAGTTGCTTAAAATTTCATTCTGAATTGCTTCAACAAAACCCTGCTCTTTATTTGAAACAACTACATCAAGGTTGTTGATTTTCCAAAACGCCTCTTGATCGTCATTCATATTTTTAAGCGTGTTACGCTCTAAATTTTGATTTACGCAAATGCGTAAACCTCGCCCGATTTGCTGCAGTTTCGATATTTCGCTTCCTTGATTGGAAAGCTTGCAGATTGTGAAAACATTCGGGTTGTCCCACCCTTCCTGCAATGCCCAAATGGAGAAAATGAACCGTGAGGGACTTTCAAACGAAAGCAATTTCTTTTTGTCCTTTAAAATTTCATCAACTCCCGCTTTTACTTTCTCGTCAGCGTTTCCTTTATCGCCTGAAAAATATCCTTTATGAACCTGCAATGTATTTTCACTGTCGTAATCATTTTGCAGGTATTTATAATAATCACTTGCCTGGTCGAGTTTTATTACAAGCTCGCTGTATTGCTTTAAATATTCTTCTTCAAAAATATTTTTCACTTTTGGATTTTCGCCACGGAATAAACCGGTGTCGCTTTCCATAAAAAACAGAGTAAGAGCCTTTACTCCCTGCTCAAAAAGTATCTTTTCTTTCTCAAAATGTATTTTAATGGTTTCTTTAATCATTGCCCGCAGAGATTCGTCAGACAAAGAGTAATCAACTTTCTCAATGGTGTCGTCTGATAAAACTACTGTGTCGTTGAGAATTTTTTTGATGCTTTTACCGTTAAAAACCGCACCGACACCCAATTCCCGCTTGGCTATTATTCCGTTTGTCAATGTGCTTACATGAGCAATATTTTTTGAACCTATTTTTTCTATACCTATAAGGGTGTCCGTGTTCTCAACGACATCTTGCGTATAAACAACAATTTTCTTAACCAAATTTTGCCTGAATGAAGAAATGCTGTCCAATACATAAGCTGCATTTGATAAGGGCAAGCTGTCTTTTTTCTTGGGAAACGTAGCACCAAAACGCAAATAATAATTATCAAAACCCTCAAAATAAGTCTTAAAAGCATTACCTTCAAAACGGTGAGGTTCATCCATTATTACAATCGGGTTTAAGCGCTTCAAACATTCTAAATAAGATTTTGGAGGTTCTTGATTGTTTATAAATAATTCAGGCTGGTTCATTTCCCGATCTAACGGACGATTTAAGATATTGTCTTTGCTGTTAAACGAGCTCGGCGTCATAACTAATACGGATAAATGCGAAGTTCCGATAAATTGTTTAACCGCTGAAAGGTTCCCTCCTTCATAAACAAAGGCTTCAATCTCTTTTTCTTTTTGATTAGCGTAGTAACTCTTAAAATAATCTTTAGTGTCTTCTAAGTTTGATTTTGTTCCTTCCCGAATAGGAACAGTGGGAATAAGAATGATATATTTTTTGTAACCGAAATTCCTGTTCAGTTCAAAAATGGTTTTAATGAAAGTAAATGTTTTTCCCGTTCCTGTTTCCATCATGATATCTATGTTTTTGGTATCCTGGATCGGGAAATTGTATTTATTTATTTTATGATGCTCTTCCATCACTTCAACAAAGTTAATTCTTTGACGCAATTTTTCAAAAAGACTGACAATATTGTTTACACAGTTTTCCTGATAGGCTTGTATTTCATATTGGAACTGCTTGGTTTCGGTTTTAATCATTAGTTAATTCCATTCTTATTATATTTGCTTCATACTACATGTTTCGGTGATTCACAGAAAAAATCACATCACGTCTTTATAATAAATTCTCATTCTCGCGCCATACGTTGTTCAGCACTCATACTCAACAACTTTCTAAACAATAATATTCCGTCTGTCAATATTAATAAACCAATACTAACCCTCCCCGCTGCGGAAACCTACAACTCAGAGGTGGACGTCAGTAATTTTTTTTCCGCGAAAACATCCCCAACAATTACGTTTATATAATTGACAAGGCATAAAATCCCTAATAAATTGAGGTAAGTGATGAGTACGGCAATGAAATTAACGGAAGAACAGCTTGAACAGATAGGTTCATATATCGAATCAAATTTTGACCGCATCAGCGCTAAAAGCAATGTGATTCAGCTCCGTCCCTACGATATTCAGATGATAGAACGAATGACACGTATAGAGGAAGAACTGAAAGCCCAGCGCGAATTGATGCAATTCGGATTCAATCAGATGGATAAACGATTCGAGGCAGTGGACAAACGTTTCGAAGACGTGAACAAAAAATTTACAGTAATGATGTGGGCAATGGGCGCCGGCATAACTATCATCCTAACAGTAATAACACTCCTGACAATCTTCACAAGATAAGAACCAATAAGCCAACCCAAAAAAAATTAAATAATAGCATGAACACCTAAAACGTCCGACGCAGTCGGACACTAAGGCGGTACGAGAACCGCCATCGAGGCGCTTCACACGCAAACAGGAAGTTTGCAAAAAAGCGCCTCGTTAATAAGCGCAGACTATCGCAGACATTACGAAGTAATGCGCGATAGTTCTGTCGCGACAAAAGCCGGGAGTGGGATCTCTCTGTCCAACGCTAACGGGCGTCCTGCCCGCGTTGGATTAATGCCGTCCTGGCACACAGGATGAGGAGCGGCCGTGTATTCAAAGGAATAAAAGAATGATAGATAAAGACAAAAAAAATGTCGCTCGAAGAGCGACACTCAAGCGGTACGATAACCGCTATCGAGGCGCTTCACTCGCAAACAGGAAGTTTGCAAAAAGCGCCTCGTAACGGGCGACCGCAGCATCCGGCAAAGCCGGTGCGAGGAATTCGCCCGACAAAAGCCAGGAGTGGGATCTCAAAGGGATGAGGGGCGGCGACTGAGCCCCTCGTCCCTTTGAATTCACTTATTTATTATAAAGCTTACGCGCCTTATAATGAGTATGAAGAAGATGATGCGCTTTTTCCGAACCAGGTTTGCCGAGATACTTATCATAGATCGCGACAATCTCTGGGTTCTGATGAGAACATCTCTTAACGCTCTTTTCGTCATCAGTGTAAAGACCGGCAGCGCGTTTTGCTCTGACTTCGTCGGTAGCTCCGTAAGGCTGTCCGCCTCCGCCTACACATCCGCCGCGGCATGCCATAACTTCGATAAAGTCATAAGGAAGTTTTTCGCCCTTAGCTTTTGCAGCAGCAACCTTATCAAGCACATACTGCACATTGACAAGACCGTGAGCAACGGCTACATTGACTTTAGTTCCTTTGATATCAATAACCGCTTCCTTGACTCCGTCAAGACCGCGGACATCATTAAAATCAACAGACTTAAGATCTTCACCAGTAACAAAGTTGTAAGCAGTTCTAAGAGCCGCTTCCATTACTCCGCCCGTAGCTCCGAAGATCGTACCTGCACCGGTATAGTTTCCGAGAACAGAGTCTGCATTTTCTTCAGGAAGATTTCTGAAATCGATTCCGGCCTGTTTGAGCATTCTAGCAAGTTCTCTTGTTGTAAGAACAACATCGACATCCTGCGCGCCGCTCGAACTCATATCGTCATTTCTGATAGTCTCGAATTTCTTCGCTGTACAAGGCATAATCGATACCATGAAGATATCTTTCGCGCTTTTCTTAACCTGATCAGCATAATAAGTCTTAGCCATCGCTCCAAGCATCTGCTGAGGAGATTTAGCGGTTGAAAAATGCGCGATCATGTCATGATCATATTTTTCAAGATAATCGATCCAAGCCGGACAGCATGAAGTGATAAGCGGAAGCTGTTCTGTCTTTTTAGTGAATCTTGTTACAAATTCAGTCGCTTCTTCCATGATGGTCAAATCCGCACTGAAGTTAGTGTCGAATACAGCTTTGAATCCGAGCTTACGGAGTGCCGCGTAAAGTTTACCTGTTGTGATTTCACCCGGATTATATCCGAAAGATTCACCGATCGCTACACGCACCGCAGGAGCAATCTGAACAACCGGCATCAATTCTGTGCAAGTGCCAGCTGAACAAAGAACGTCCCATACCTTTGCTGTTTCGTCTTTTTCATAAATCGCGCCTACAGGGCAATGAGCCGAGCACTGACCGCATTTGACGCATGGAGAATCAGCCATTGAAACTCCTGCAGCTGCCGCAACTCTTGTTTCGAATCCTCTTCCGATAAATTCAAGAGCCCATACGTTCTGCATGTCCTGACATACTTCAGCACATCTTCCGCAAAGAACACATTTTTCATAATCAAAAACAAGCGACGCAGTAGATTCGTCTTTCGGAATATCTCTGAGTCTCTTTTCGAAAGGAACTTCTCTGATGCCGAACTCTGCAGAAAGCCTCTGAAGTTCGCAGTCCTGATTTCTTCCGCATTTTAGACAATCATCAGGATGGCGGGAAAGAATCAGTTCAAGAGTAGTTTTTCTTACTTTGACGATTTCAGCGTCATGAGTTATGTAAGATCTTCCTTCTTCAACCGCTGTCGCGCACGCTCTGAAAGTCTTAGGTGAGCCTTCCATCTTAACGATGCAAAGACCGCAAGACGCCCATGGAGTGAGATCGGGATGATAGCAGAGAGTCGGAATATTTATCTGAGCTTCTTTTGCCGCATCCAGAATCGAAGTGCCGCTTTTTACGGTGTACGGCGTTCCGTTTATTTTAATGTTTACCATACTCATATTATCCTCCCTTACCCCCTGCTTATCGCTTTGAACTTGCAGGCTTCAAAGCAGACTCCGCACTTGATACAAGTCTTCTGATCGATAACATGCGGTTTCTGTTTTTCGCCTGTGATGGCGTTGACAGGACATTTTCTCGCACAAACCGTACATCCGACGCATTTGTCAGTTATAATTTCAAACTTCATCAGATCCTTACATTTGCCCGCACGGCATTTGCCTTCATTGATGTGTTCGAGATATTCGTCCTCAAAATATTTGAGAGTGCTGATTACCGGATTCGGAGCTGTTCCTCCAAGCTGACAGAGAGAAGCTTTCTGCATCGCAAGCGAGATTTCTCTCATATTGTCGATGTCTTTCATTTCGCCCTTGCCCTTGGTAATTTTGTCGAGAAGTCCGTAAAGCTGTTTTCCGCCGACTCGGCATGGAGCACATTTTCCGCAAGACTCATCAACAGTAAAGTCAAGGTAGAACTTCGCAACGTCAACCATACAGTCATCTTCATCCATAACGATGAGTCCGCCTGAACCCATGATGGATCCGAGCTTCTGAAGGTTTTCGTAGTCAATCGGAGTATCAAGATAATCAGCAGTTATTACACCGCCTGAAGGTCCGCCGCTCTGAGCAGCTTTGAATTTCTTTCCGCCTTTGATACCGCCCCCGATGTCGAAAACTATCTCGCGGAGAGTGATACCCATAGGTACTTCAATAAGACCCGAGTTAACAACCTTACCGGTAAGAGCGAATACTTTTGTACCTTTTGATTTTTCAGTTCCGATAGAAGCGAACCAGTCGCCGCCTTTAAGAATGATTACCGCTATATTTGCATAAGTTTCAACGTTATTGATTACAGTCGGTTTGTCCCAAAGACCTTTTACAGCAGGAAAAGGAGGTCTTGGTTTAGGCATACCGCGCTTTCCTTCGATGGAAGCAAGAAGAGCCGTTTCTTCACCGCATACAAACGCACCCGCACCAAGACGGAGTTCGATATCGAAATCGAAACCTGTGCCGAGGATGTTCTTTCCGAGAAGACCGTATTCTTTTGCCTGAGCGATAGCTATTTCGAGTCTGTGAATCGCGAGAGGATATTCCGCTCTGATGTAAATGAGACCCTGATTCGCGCCGACTGTAAAACCGGCAATTGTCATTGCTTCAAGAACAGAATGAGGATCTCCTTCAAGAGTCGATCTGTCCATATACGCGCCCGGGTCACCTTCGTCGGCATTACATACGATGTATTTCACATCGCCTTCAGCCTTCTTGGTAAAATCCCATTTCATCCATGTAGGGAAACCCGCACCGCCGCGGCCTCTGAGACCTGATTTTTTAATCTCTTCGATTACTTCTTCAGGCTTCATTGATGTAAGAACTTTATCGAGAGCCGCGTAACCTTCACGCGCAATATACTCGTCGATATTTTCCGGATTTATCACACCGCAGTTTCTAAGAACGATACGGTACTGTTTCTGATAAAAATCGATGTCGTGTTTATTGAAGTCGGTTTTTCTTTTGTCGTCTTTGCCGACATAAAGAAGTCTTTTAACTTCACGTCCTTTTACAATATGTTCTGCAACAATTTCTTTCGCGTCTTCCGGAACGACCTGAACGTAGAAAGATTCTTCAGGAAGAATCTTTACAATCGGACCCTGTTCGCAGAAACCGAAGCAACCGGTTTTGATAACCTGAACATCATCCTGAAGCTTGTGAGCCTCAATTTCCTTTTTGATGTTCTGAAATATTTCATCGGCTTTACTCGATTCACAGCCGGTTCCGCCGCAAACAAGTACATAGTTTTTTAAAGCCATATTTTCCCCCGTAATTATTTCTTGATAATATCAACAGAAGGCTTGTCGAACACGTGATCGCTGACGAGCTTCTTGTTCATAATATGATCTGTAACGATTTTTGAAGCCACGTCCGCATTGACATTGCCGTAGATAGTTGCAGGCATATCAGCCATCTTTATCTCAACAGTCGGTTCGTTCGAGCAGTAGCCCATGCATCCTGTCTGACGCACAATTACGTTTTTAAGTTTCTGCTTGTCTATTTCTTTGAGAAAAGCTTCAAGGCTGTCTTTTGCCCCTGCAGCGATACCGCAGGTTCCCATACCGATTACTATTTCGATATCTTTGCCTTCGGTTTCTCTCTTTTCAATTTCGTGTTTCTTTTCTTCTCTCAGTTTTCTGAGATCATCAAGAGTAAGTTTTGGCATATTATTCCCCCTTGCCGGATAATTCGTTTTCATGCGATTCGAAATACGCCTTGGCAAGATTCAGCGAATCAGCTGATTCGAGATCTCCCAGCGCTTCCTTGAGTTCGCTTTTAGTTACCCTGTAAGATTTTCCGTTTTTAATTCTGTTGATCAGAATCTCGTAGTCTCCGCTGAAAAGCAGTAATGATCTGAATGCCGAAGCGATATCACCCTCGGTCGGACAGTCGACGTTTTCAAGATTAAACGAAAACTCAATAGCAGTTCCCATTTCGACATCAGACTTGATATCAAATTCTCCGCCGGCCGCTTCAACAGCCTGAATGAGAAAAGGAATGCCCAGTCCAACTTTTCTGTTCTTGTGCTTTTCTCCGTCGGTAAAGAAAGGATCTTTTGCCTTGGCGAGAGTTTCCTCGTCCATTCCCTTTCCGTTATCGCCTACCATGATATTCAGCATTGGAAATTCTTCGATGTAGTCGACTGTAACAACGGAAGCTTCAGCTTCGATTGAGTTCTGAACAATATCGGTTAAAAAATCAGATACGGAGTACTGCATCAGTTACCTTTAAACTTCGCAATAATGCCCGGAAGCATATCTTTTGTAAGTTTTCCGAAAACTTCTTTATTAACAGTTATTACAGGAGCAAGTCCGCAGCATCCGATACATCTTACGGCCTGAAGGGAGAATAGTCCGTCTTCGGTTATTCCGTTTACAGGAAGACCGAGAAGTCTTTCGAATTCAAGGATAATATCCTCGCCGCCTTTCAAATAACATGCGGTACCCATACAGACAGAAATCATGTATTTTCCAGGTTTTTTCTGCTTAAAGAAATGATAAAATGTCACAACACCGTAAATTTTCGCAAGAGGAGTATCGATGAGTCTCGAAAGCTCAATCGCAACCTCACGCGGAATATAGCCGTACTCTTCCTGAATCTGGTGAAGAATCATGATGAGATTGCCCGGCTTGTCTTTCCACTCCTCGATAAACTTCAAAAGAGTGTCAGGAAGCTTTACAGCAGTTCCTTCCTTTTCAAACATATTTATTCCCTCCTGTTAATTATTCCCTGTACTGCGTGAAAAAACAAAAACTGTTCACACAGACATAAATTGTCATAATTCAGTTCCATCGTAAAAATTCGGAGTATATTTGCAAGATATTAATTCGCCAAAACATCAAAAAGTGTGAATTTAATCACAAGGAATCATTTAAACTCCGTAACGATCCCCTTTTTGCTGATTGCCGCACGTAAGGCTTCTATGGAAAAGTCTTCAGCTTCTATATAATTGATAACAGATCCAACTCCATCGAGATAATGAGAATCGGAGGAAGAAAGATAACTGTATTTGCCGGAAATCGCGTTCGGATCATATCCGCGCTTGAGATAATGACGCGAAATTTCAACCGCATCAAAAGGAAAATCAGGAAGATAACCCACCTGATGAATCAGACCGAAGATTTCCCGGTCGATATGAGCAGGAATGAAAAGTCCGCCGCGCTCATGGACGGTATTTCCGAGCCGTTCATAAGAAATATCAGCGGCTACTCCGAGAAATTTTTCAACCTCGCCCAAAATATTTTCATCCGCGTCAACGTAGACCTGATCGCCGTATTTATCCGCCTTGTTCTTAACTTCGGGCAATAGAGAGTAAATATATTCACCGAGCTCAAGCGCCTTGTCCGGATGATCAAAAAGAGCAAGGCAGTGAATTTCTTCAGCGGTGGTGACTTCCATTCCGAATAGAGCGTGAATGCCGCCGGTTCTGACGCATGCATCCCGAAGAGCCGGAGCGTTTAATGCCGAATTGTGATCGGTAATAGCGATAAGATCAAGCCCTGCGGATTTCGCTTTTTCTGCAATCGCAGACGGACTCATTTCAAGCGAGGCGCACGGCGAAAGACATGAATGAATATGAAGATCTGCTTTAAAGAGCATTTTCCATAATTGCTTTTTTTATTTTATAGGAAATTTCAAACTGATTATCTTTTGTCTGAGCGATTGCAATACCCTCGCCTTCGGCGGTATCGATTACCTCCTGCGGAACACTCCGGCCGTTGCATATTACAATTGCAGGAAGATCAAACTGCGAAGCAACGGCGACAGAATTCTTATGCGCCTGAATGGTAACAAGAACTGAACCCTCTTCAGCATTTGCCATAACATCGCTTAAAAGATCAGACGTATATCCCGATTCTATTTCAGGATCCGTTTCACTATTAGTCAGAATTTTTAATCCCGTTTTTTCAGCAAGAGAACTAAGCTTCATCTCTGCCTCCAAGGTAAATTATTGATTTTATATGAGTGCCTTTTCCAAGTTCGCTTTGTATCTCAAATTCATCAGCAACGCGCTTCGTGTTTGAAAGTCCCATGCCGGCACCGAAACCCATCGAACGTATCCATTCGTTTGCAGTCGAATATCCTTCCTGAACAACAAGGTCTACATCCTCGATGCCCGGACCGAAATCTACCGCCTCGATTATTATATTTGATTCATCAATCTCAAATCGCATCTTTCCGCCGTTTGAATGAATGGCGATATTTATTTCAAGCTCATAACTCGCAACAGATGCCCTTCTGACGACCTGACGTGAAGCATTGAGTCCCTTCAGGATTTTTTTGAGTTCAAAAGACGCCTTTCCGGCATTTTCAAAATCGAATTTCTGAATCGAATATTCGCGCGTGATGCTTCCGGGAACATCATTTCTTCCATTATTAAGCTTATTTTCGAGTTCGGTAATTTCATTATTGAGCTCATGAAGCAAAGCTGAAAGAACGTCGCGGCTTGAAATCATTCCTACGAATTTTTTTTCTTTATTTATTACAGGAAACCGTCTGTACGGATACTTATCAAAATACGAAACAGCAAAGGACAGAGGCATATCATCCTCCAGGACGATAAGAGACTTCGTCATATAATTGTCTGCCGGTTCGTTTATGTAGCCGTAATCGAGAGCACTGATGATGTCATTGACGCTGATCATTCCGATGAGACGGTCATCCTCGAGAATGGGAATTCCCGTAACGCCTTTGTCTCTCATTATGTGCTGAATCTGACGGAGATTGTCGTTTTTCTTCGCGCTGAATATCGTTTTGCTCATCGCATCCTTAACCTTAAGTCTCAGGATAACCTCAAGAACCGCATTGGGCGCCTTATCGGTATTGAGCGGAAAACGATGCGGCATCGTTTACTCTTTAAAAAAGAGGCGGGAGAGTTTGTGACATGCCTCAAAAACTGGGTATTTTGTTCTGATGAGCGTGATGCCGAGTTCTTTTGCGAGTTCAACGGTGTCATCAGGAATAGGTTTGCCTGAAGTTACCATCATGGCATTGGCTCCGACCATGTCCGCGGTACGTACAAGCTGGGTCGTGTTGAGATTGCTGAGAAGCAGAATCTCTTCTTCTTCGGTGGTGAGAATATCGCTCATCAAACCGCTTGAAACAACCCACTGAACGGTATTGGATTCACCCTCAAAAATCATTTCGCCTTCAACGGCGGCAACAACATCACTTATAGACACATTCGGGCGCATAACAAATCCTTAACGGGCAGAATAATCGACGTGCTATTGATGCACATCTAAAGCTTTTCGGCAAGAATATTTTTGCCGCTGTTTGAAATTATGTAAAACAGATGTGAAATTTGAATCTTTGCGGTTCTACTACAAAGATTCAAGCTCTGCTTCAAACTCACGGGAAAGCCGGTCAAAGTCCGAGTAGACGGAATCGAATTCACTGTAAAGAGAATCGGTTTCTGCCGAAAGCGCGGCTTTTCTCTTCGCGGTTTCGGCAATAAGTTTGCCGTCGTTTACTGAACTCGCTTCAAGCATTTCGTTATCGAGTTCGCGAAGCTTTGCCTCGTTTGATTCGATTTGCTTTTCAAGATCAGTTATTTTTTTCTGCAAAGGAGAAAGAGTCTTTGATCTGCGGTTAATTACATCCGCGCGTTCGCGGCGGTTTTCCTTTCTGACTGAAACTTTTTTCTCTTCGCGTTTTTCTTCTTCGTCCCAGCCGTATTTGTCGAGAAACGAACGGTAATCTCCGTCGAAAAAAAACACACTGCCGTTTCTGAAGACAATCAGCTTGTCAGCAAGCGCGTGAAGAAACATTTCATTATGCGTAACTATGACGCACGCGCCGTCAAAGGCATCAATAGCCTCAAGAAGCGAATCGCACGACTGCATATCGAGGTGATTTGTCGGCTCGTCAAGAAGAAGCATGTTTACAGGCTGAATGAGAATCTTGCCTATCATTACGCGCGCTTTTTCACCGCCCGAGAGAACATTGATCTTTTTGAGCGCGTCGTCGCCTTCGAACATCATGGATCCGGCGATGTTACGCGCCGCCTGACGGTCGGAAAAATTTATGACTGCGCCTATTTCGTCTTCGACTGTTTTTCCGGGATCAAGGCTTGAAATATTCGTCTGGGCAAAATAGCCGGCCTTGACATTCGGATGAATAGATATCTTGCCGGATGTAGGAGTAAGTTCACCAGCAATTGTTTTTAATAAAGTTGATTTTCCTTTTCCGTTTTTTCCGATGATGCAGATCTTCTCGCCTTTGATAATGTTAAACGAGAGTTTTTCAAAGAGAAGATTTCCATCTTCGTATCCGAAAGAAAGATCTTCCGCTGTTGATAGAAGCTTTCCTGAAAAAGGCGCACTTGAAAAAGTAAAATCAAGGTTTTCAATCGAAGCGAGCTTGTCGCGCTTTTCCATCTTATCAAGCATCTTGATTCTTGACTGAACCATTCCGGCAAGACGCGCCTTGGCACGGAAGCGGCGTATGAAAAGTTCGGCATCGCGCCTTTTCTTCTCGTCATTTATTCTGGTCTTTTCATATATCTCTTCTTCTTTCGCTATCTGCTCATAAAGCTTTTCGGTATTGCCTTCAATCTTGCGCAAACTCTGCCGGTGAATCGCCGCCGTATGAGTTACGATATTATCCATAAAGCTTCTGTCATGCGTAATCAGAAGAATCTCGCCCTTCCATTCGCGCAGAAAAGAAGCAAGCCATCTTATCGATGAAATATCGAGGTAGTTCGTCGGCTCGTCAAGAAGCAGAAGATTCGGCTCAGCTATCAGAACCTTGGCAAGATTAATCCTCACTTGGAAACCGCCTGAAAAAAGTTCAGGTTTTTTGTTCATATCTTCTTTACTAAAGCCGAGACCGAAAAGAATCTTTTCGACCATCCACTGACCGGTTTCGGATGAAATTTCCGATGATGCTTCCTCGAGAAGTGTATTTTTAGAAAAAGTCAGATGCTGCTTAACATAACCGTAGGTGTAATCCTTGGGAAACTCGATAGTTCCCTCGTCGGGAGAATCGAGCCCGCAAAGAATGCGCATTAGAGTTGTTTTTCCATGACCGTTTTTTCCGACGAGTCCTACTCTTTCTTCTGAATTTATATTGAAGCTTATCTCCGAAAAAAGCGATTTTGCTCCGAACGACTTTGAAATATTATTAATACGTACCATGATATCACCGCAGATAATTCAAAAAGCAAAACAAGCATATGTGTCAAATAATTTAATTCCGGCATGCAGTTTTTAAGCATACCGGAATCAGTTTTGCTTTTTGAAACAATTCTTGGTGATAAATATTGTCCGATCAGCCCAGACTCATTTTTTTACCTGTTTTCATATAATATTCGATCATTTTAGGAAGTCTATCCATAAGAGCCGGCATATCTTTATTTTCAAAATCAGCGACAAATCCGTTACCTTTATCACTTAGTCCTGTTATAATGTAGTCTGCAACAATAGAGCATTTACCGGCTTCCTTTTCAACAACCGTCATTTCCCAGTGAACAACAGCATCCATATCCGTGAGAAATTTGACATACTCGACATTTTTGTTTTCCAAACTGTACTTCGATGCAATCCATACAGAACGGCCTTCACCTGGTACATCAGTTGTAAAGACACATGACCTCTCGGCAATTCCCGAATCTGAATAAATCAAAGTGTGCACGTTCTCCCATCCTTCAATCCAGTCTAGTTCCTTAGTCGGACACAGAAGAAGAAATATCTGTTCCGGATCGTGATCAAAACTCCATGTGACTTTTTTTGCACTCCGCCTGCCGTTAAATTTTTTCTGCATAACATCTCCTTATTCACGGATAATCCGTTATGCGTAGAAAAGTAAACTATGAAGCTATAGACAGGTCAATAGCCGGATTAGAAAAAATTAAAAAAGTTCTATAGACCGCTGTTATCGGTTCTGATTACAAATTTTTCAACCATGGCAAGAAGCTCCTGCGCGTGAGAACTCATCTCTTCTCCGGCAGAAGCTGTTTCTTCAACAAGACCGGCATTATGCTGAGTAACTGAATCAAGTTCGACTATAGCTGTATTTATCTGATTGATGCCGGTGCGCTGTTCCTCGCTTGATGCGGCTATTTCTCCGACATAATTTCCGACAATTCTTATCCTTTCGACTATCGAGCGGAGAGCATCACCGCTTTTCGCAGAAAGTTCCGATCCTCTTGAAACCTTATCAATGGAATCCTTTATCAATCCGGAAATTTCCTTTGCAGCACTGCCGGATCTCACGGCTAGATTCCGGACTTCACCGGCAACAACAGCAAAACCGCGTCCGCTTTCTCCTGCTCTTGCCGCCTCAACTGCCGCGTTAAGAGCGAGTAGATTCGTCTGAAATGCGATTTCATTAATGACACCTGTAATCTGTTCAATCTTAACGCTCGATTCGCTTATTTCATTTATTGCGCTGACTGCATCGTTTACGGTCTCGCCGCCTTTCTCGGCTTCTGCAGTAACCTCTTTTGCAAGACGGTCGGCGTTGATAGAATTATCGGCGTTGCGGTTTATGGCGGCGCTTGTCTGTTCAATCGTCGAAGCAATTTCTTCGAGCGATGAAGCCTGTTCTGTCGTACGCTGAGAAAGATTTTCATTTCCCGAGGCAATCTCCTGAACGGAACGGATTAGACTCTTGGCGGAAGTTATTATTCCGCCTATAAGATGCTCGAGATTATCAGCGGTTTTATTGAGTTCATCCGCAAGAATTCCAAGTTCATCTCTCTGATTCAAATCTATTCTGCCGGTAAAATCGCCGACGGCAATTTTTCGGGCGAAATTGAGCCCCTTGTTTACTGGACCCGATACCGAACGGGCAAGAATGAAAGTTATCAAAGCGGCAACAACAATTGAAATAACCAGCATAAACATATTTATTTCAAAATCAAGTCTCGCTTGAGCGTACTGTTCGTTTCGAAGCTCTTTTGCAGCTTTATCCTGATAATCAAGTATGTCCTGCATCGCTTTTTTTAAAGTATCATATCCCTTTTCCCATTCAGCAATAGTAAGCTCGGCTTTGCGCACTTCTCTCGTGTCAATCTCCTTACCAAATCTGTCGGTAACGCCGGCAAGAGAAGTTCTTATATTCATCCATTTATCTGTGAGACTTTTTTCTTCGGCATTGATTGCCGAATTTGAAGTGTACTCATCCCAGTGTTTCATGTATTCGGCTCGCAAAAGTTTTGACTCATCCCTGATGGGTTCAATTCCTTCCCATTTTCCCATCTGAGCGAGAACAAGCTGACGGTAAATATTAGTCTGCATCTGATATATATTTCTTGAAATTATCTGAAGCGCGATAACAGAACGGAATCTATGCGAATAAATCTTTTCATACGATTCAACCTGATTCTGCTGTGAACGGTAACCGAAAAAAGCTATGGAAATAATTATTATAAGAAATACCAGACAGGAAAGAAGAACCTTGGCGGATATTTTGAGATTCTTAAAAAAATTCATAAAACCTCCGCTAATCAAAGATAATCCAGGCGATATCCTCGAACGGAGCCTATAAACAAAAGCTTAAAATACCGCGAAGCAAAAAGTGTAATACAATAAAACAATAAACTCAATCAATATTTTATATTCTTTAAGGCATTCCGCACTAATATGCTTTTTGTTGATTTTAATGCCGATCAGTGATATGCTTATAATTCTTGGAGGTTATCAATGAAAATCTCAGCAATTTTATTACTACTTCTTCTATCGTGCACGAAAGGCAGTTTAACCGAAAATCCGGTAATTTCAGCCTTCGCTGGGGAACTGACAGTAAACGGAAATTCATCCAAAACCGGAACCCTGTTAAAATACGGCGACATCATCAAAACTGGGCAAAATTCATTTTGCGAAATAAAACTTAATAAACTCAGTATCATAAAACTTTCTCAAAATACCGAATTCGTTTTTAATATTTCTGAAACAGAAAATTCGTTCGAACTGCATAGCGGAAGTCTCGCAGGATTAACCCGCAAAAAATTTACCAAACAGGGCACATATTATATAAAAACTCCGACAGGCATAGCCGCCATAAGGGGAACGGCATATTTCATTCATATCGAATCACCCGACAATACATACTTTTGTGTCTGCAATGGAACTGTTGCAATAAAAGGCGAAACTGAAGAAACAATCACATCCAATCATCATAAAGCTAGGCGCATCACGAAAAAACCTGATAATAAAATAACTTCAGATAATAACGTTCCTCTGCTTTATCACACTGATGCTGATATTGATGAACTAGCTGTTAAAATAGGAGAAAAAATCAATTGGAACAATGCCTATTAAACCTTTTGTTTTACGGCATTAATTCCGACAATTATAGAGCGGGATTCCGTAAATTTTCAAAAGGTGGTTTTCATATGGAAAACGGTTTTGACATGAAGAAGTGGAAAAACGACACTATCAATCACTACAAAGCATATCTTAAGACAATTGATGCTTCTTCAATCGATTATGAGCTCTTCAGAAAAGGAATCGAAGATCTCGAAAAAACTCTGGTATAACGCCGGATAACTTTCTGTCCGCGTTTTCCGCGGACAGAAAAACAGTTTCATTTCAGCTTTAAAATCATTTTCAGTTCAATTACCGCCCGGCAGATCAAAGCTTTATATTGAATAAAGCAATTTTTATCCCAAATTCAAGCTATGAATCAATATTACTGATTTGTTAAATTAATAATACAAACAGCCGTTTTTACCTTCTCTATATTGACAAAGCCGGACAGCGGTTCTACTTTGACACCATATTATTCAGTCAAAGAGGTGAAAAATGGCGAAAGAAGATAAACCAATAAGAATTTCTGAGTATTATGGCTGCGATACCTTCAATTTCAAGGTAATGGAAGAAAAACTTCCTCGCGAGACATACAAAAAGCTTTTAAAAATCATCAATGATGATGAAAAACTCGATGCCGACACTGCAAATACTGTCGCGCATGCAATGAAAGAATGGGCTCTCGATAAAGGTGCAACTCATTACTGCCACTGGTTTCAGCCTATGACCGGCTCAACAGCTGAAAAACATGACGCATTCGTTGATCCTGTTGGTCCTGGCGAAGTTATCGAAAGATTTTCGGGCAAGCAGCTTGTACAAGGCGAGCCTGATGCATCAAGCTTTCCAAGCGGCGGAATCAGAGCAACGTTTGAAGCACGCGGCTACACTGCATGGGACATTACAAGTCCTGCATTCATCCAGAGAAGCGGTACCGCAACAACTCTTTGCATTCCGACTGCATTCATATCTTACACAGGAGAAGCTCTCGACAAAAAGACTCCTCTTTTGAGATCAGTTAAGGCTCTCAGTGAATCTTCAGTGAAGCTACTTAACCTTCTTGGTAGCACTGCCAAAAAAGTTATCACAACAGTTGGACCAGAGCAGGAATATTTCCTTATCGATAAAAACTACTACATGGCAAGAGAAGACCTTGTTATGAGCGGCAGAACTCTTATCGGATCTGCTCCTTCAAGAGGCCAGCAGCTTGAAGATCATTACTTTGGTTCAATCAAAGAAAAGATCGTAAGCTACATGAACGACGTTGAAGAAGAACTTTACAGACTCGGTGTCCCTGCAAAAACAAGACACAATGAAGTTGCTCCAAGCCAGTTTGAACTTGCACCTGTTTTCGAAGAAGCAAACGTTGCGGTTGACCACAACCATATCGTTATGGAAACTTTAAAAATCATCGCTGCAAAATACGACATGGCTCTTCTTCTTCATGAAAAACCATTCGCAGGTATCAACGGTTCCGGAAAACATCTTAACTGGTCAATGTCTGACAATGAAGGAAACAATCTCCTTAATCCGGGAAATACTCCTCATGACAATCTCCAGTTCCTTGTTGTGCTTACTGCAGTTATCAGAGCAGTTTACAAGAATGCCGACATCCTCAGAGCAACTGTTGCATCTCCGGGCAATGACCACCGTCTCGGCGCAAACGAAGCTCCTCCTGCGATAATTTCAATTTTCTTGGGCGATCAGCTTACTGCAATAGTTGAAAGCATCATGGCCGGCAAAGTAGCGAAGGCAACTGATCAGGCAATTCTTGATCTCGGTGTTTCTTCACTTCCGATTCTCAGCAAAGATAACACTGACAGAAACAGAACTTCTCCGTTCGCGTTCACAGGAAACAAGTTCGAGTTCAGAGCCGTTGGTTCTAACATGTCGATATCTTTCCCTGCGACAGCAATCAACGCAATGGTAGCAGAAAGCATCGATTACATGTATGACGCTATCAAGGCTAAAGGCGGAGACGTAAAACAGGCCGCTTTCGATGTAATGAAAGATGTTCTTAATGATTCTAAAAATGTCCTCTTTATGGGTGACGGTTATTCAGAAGAATGGCAGAAAGAAGCTGCTAAACGCGGTCTTCCTAACTATAAGACTTCTCCGGAAGCTCTTAAAGCTTTCAATACTGATAAAGCAAAGAAGCTTTTTTCAAAATACAAAATCCTTTCTGAAAAAGAGCTTACTGCGAGATATTTCATCCATCTTGAAAGATATGCTAAGATTGTTGATATCGAAGCTGTATCGCTTTACAATATGGCAATCAGCCAGATTCTTCCTGCAGCTGTGAAATATCAGAATGATCTTGCTTCTTCAATCAAAAAGACTTCTGACATTCTAGGTGCTGACGCTGTGAAAGATCAGAAAGATCTTCTTGCATCTGTTGCAGCTTATATCGGCGAAATTAAAAAAGGCGCTGAAAAACTTAACTCCGCAACTAAAGAAGCTCACAAGGTTGAAGACGAACAGGCTCATGCTGAGTTTTATTGCTCAAAAGTAAAAGAAGCAATGAATTCACTCAGAGACAGCATCGATTCTCTTGAAAAGATTGCTGACAATGATCTCTGGCCGCTTCCTAAATATTGGGAAATGCTTTTTTTGAACTAAGAGTTTGATTATAATAGACGGGTTCTACGCCCGTCTATTACTTTAATATTTCATACTTCAACATTATGTCGCTTTTTTGGATAACTATCCAGAAATTCATAAATAAAAAAAATTTATTGATTCTTACGTATTAATCTCATGGAGGATACCATGAGTAATAAAAATTACATTCGAACAACAGCTCTTATTGATGAAACTTCATTCACAATGCTTAAGCAAGCAGGAATAGTAAGAGAAAATCAAAGAAATGAGGTTATATCATTGATTTTGAAAGCTGTTCTAGGAAAATTCAATTCAAAAAACAAAACACTTGTTAGAACAAGTGTAAAATATCAGTCACTTTTAGAAAATTCATGCATTATTCATTATGAAATTAATACCAATATTTATGAAGCGTGTCTTGATTTAAGGAAATTAAATAAACTTTCAGTCTCTAAAATGATAAACGACGGGATAAAGGAATTTTTACATTCTATTCTTTCCTCTAAAGTCAAGAGATCTCAAAATTATTTACATAATACCAAAAATCAATTTCAATTTTTGGATAACTATCCAATTGAATATAATTTTTCCTCAAACTATGATATTCATAAATCAATTCTAACAACAATAATACAAGCCAAAACACCGCCTTTCCCAATACAAACAATTTCTTTACATTTTCATAATGATTTATTTACATGATATTGATAATTTCATTACTAAAAGCGGGGTTCCATGAAAAAACAAATAGCGCTTCATGATGAAATAGAAACCAATCTTAAAACTTATCTTTTAAAAGAAAAAAATAAATTCCCCATAAAAGACACTTTGAGAATCGATCTTCATTGTCACGATAAAAACAGCAATATTCCCGATGAACAGCTTGGAAGAATGCTTGGTCTTCCAGAAACATGGCTTGAACCTGAAAGTCTCATCAATACTCTTGAAGAGCATAAGTGCACTGCTTTTACCATAACAAATCATAATAATGCTCGTTCCTGTTTTGCACTTCGGGAAAAGGGATACGACATTCTAATCGGAGGCGAGTTTTCGGTAAAAGTTCCCGATTTTTCAACTGGAATTCATGTTTTAGCCTACGGCTTTTCTGAAAATGATGAAAAAAAGCTGAACAAGCTTAGAGACAATTTATATGATTTCCTCGAATATGCTTATTCTAAAAACATTCCGACTGTTTGGGCTCATCCGCTTTACCACTATAAGAAATCCTCAATTCCATCGCTTGAACTATTCGAAAAGCTCGCAGTAATTTTTAAGCGCTTCGAAGTAGTCAATGGCCAACGAGATACATGGCAGAATATGCTCATAAAGAACTGGCTCGATTCTCTTTCTAAAGAAAAGATCAATCAATTTATAAAAAAGTATAAAATTGATTGGAAAAAATACACTGATGATCCCTATTCAAAAGCTTACACGGGCGGAAGCGATGAACACATGGGAATTTTCGCGGGGCTTACGGGAACATGCCTCCATGTACCGAAACTTACCGAACGGTTGAAAACAGAGAGATCGTCCGATCTCGCACTAGAAGCACTTAGGAGCTGCAGGACGTCTGTCTTTGGTTCTCACAACAACAGCGAAAAGATGATGGTTGCATTCATCGATTACTTTTGCCAAATCGGCATAAACATGAAAGATCCGGGGCTTTTACATATACTTCTTCACAAAGGTGATTCTTCGGAAAAACTTCTTGCCTTCTTGATTTCAAATGGTTTTGCCGAACTACGCCGTCACAAAATGACAATGCGTTTTTTAAAAATATTTCATGAAGCATTTGAAGGCAAACCTCCTTCAAGATTCCTCTCATTATTCTTAAAGAAACCATACAAACCTATACTTGAAGAAGTCAGAAAAATAGCTTCAGCAAGAAAACGCAATCCGGGAATCAGACCCGTCATTTATAAAAAAGCAATCGAAGGAATTTACTCTAAGCTTCAATTGCTTTTTTTAAACCGGATTATCGAAAAACTTGAAAACTTATCCGACGGCAATTCCGGCGAATTCAATTATAAAGACATAATCGATTCCATTGAAATTCCAAGTCATGTCAGGGATTTATCAGCATCAGGAAGAAAATCAAAAATTGACATCGGTGAATTCATCGATGGATTACCCTTCCCTGCGCTTGCCTCGTCTATAATTACAGCCGCTTCATTCACAAGCGCAAGAGTGATGTACAATACTCGCCCGCTTCTAGAAAAATTCAGCAATGAAATGGGCATTTTCCGTCATCCGAAACGGGTGCTCTGGCTTACTGACACTCTGGAAGATACAAACGGTGTCGCTATGGTTTTAAAATCATTTCTCTTAGAAATTCAAAGCAGAAACCTGCCGATAGACCTTTGTGTCGTTTCATCTAAACTTAAAAGCCAAAAAAACCTGATTGTCCTAAAGCCTCTTGCGGAATTCACACTTCCTTTCTACGAGAACCAGAAAATAAGAATTCCTGACATAATTGAGCTTCAGAATCTTTTTCTTGAAAACGGTTATGACAGGATAATTTCATCAACTGAAGGTTTCATGGGTCTTGCTTCGATATTCCTGAAAAAAGCTTATTCTGTTCCGGCATATTTCTATGTTCATACTGACTGGATGACTTTCGCTAAAAAGGTTCTCGATTTTGATAAAGATAAAAACGCAAAACTCAAACGTCTTCTGAGGTTTTTCTACGGCCAATATGACAAACTTTTTGTACTAAACACTGATCAGAAAAACTGGCTTACAGGTCCGAACATCGGATTTAATGAAAATAAAGTTTTTCTTACGGCTCATTGGGTGGAGGATGCTTTCAATCCGAAAAAATCCAATAAACAAAAGTTCTTCGGATACAATTCATCTGATCCGGTTCTTCTTTTCACCGGAAGAATTTCCAAGGAAAAAGGAGTCGATGAAGTACCGTTCATTTATTCAGAAGCTAAGAAAAAAATTCCAAACCTTAAAATGGTTTTTGCCGGCATCGGCCCGGAGGAAAAACTTCTTAAAGAACAAATTCCTGATGCAGTTTTTCTTGGCTGGGTTGACCATGCATCCTTGCCTGAAATATACTCATCTGCCGACATGCTTATCCTGCCTTCACGCTTTGATACTTTCGGATGTGTAGTACTCGAAGCTCTTTCCTGCGGTCTTCCGGTAGCTTCGTACAAAACAAAAGGTCCTAAAGAAATAATACTTCACGGAAAATGCGGTTATATTGAAAATTCTAGAAAAGAACTTGCCGACAGAGTAATCGAATTTTTCTCCTCAAGCGACAAACAGAAAAAATTCAAAAGTGAAGCGATTAAACGCGCGGCATACTTCTCGAAAAATCGGATTCTTGACGAATTCCTTAAAGCAGTAGATATTTGACTTGCCAGAATAAGCACCCGTTAATTTCATGAATTCATGAAACGGGCGCTTATTCTACTTACTCCTCTTATTCTGATTTCAGCATTGCTTACTTTTTTAGGTGCGTCGGATTCCTTATCTTCATTCATTAAGTCGGTTTCACCGCAGATTCATAATACGAAAAACTATATCCCGGGAAATTCTCTAAAAGAAAGCCGCTTTCAAACACTTCCTTCAAACTTCATTTTTTCATTCAATACTCTTATCTACAAAACAAATTCTTCTGAAAATATTTCAGCAATTGCCAAAAAAGCTCTGCCTTTCACAAGGTTTTATTCATCAAAAGAGCTTGAAGATGCTATAAGAAAAACAAACGCCTTTTCAGGAACTTCCGCAAAGCCTGGATTGGTTCTCTTGATTCCGAATTCGCTCTCGGCTTTTGAAATCGATCAACGGAACAAAGCCAAAGCCAAGATTCCTTTCACAAAAGGTCTTTACTTCACAGCTTCTTCTGCAGGCCGCAATTCCATCATATCAACAATTGATAAATTTTCAGAAATCGGAATCAATACTGTAGTATTCGACATCAAGGATGTTGAAGGTACTCTTTCTTTTTATTCTAAAAATCCGATCGCACGTTCTCTTGAACTTGATAAAAACAGAACAATAAACAGTCTTCCCAAGCTAATCTCTGAACTTAAGAAGCGCAACATTTATACAATTGCAAGAATAGCTTGCTTCAGAGATCATATCATTGCTAAGAAATGCCCGGAACTTGCCGTTAGATCAAAATCACGCGGCGGCATTTGGAACGAATCATCAAGCGAACTCTGGATTGATCCTACGAACAAATATGTTCAGGAATACATTATAAGTCTCGCCGTAGAAGTAGCAGAATACGGTGTTGACGAGATTCAGCTTGATTATATACGTTTTCCCACAGCCTCAAATATCGAAGACGCTTCCTTTGCATGGCACTTCGGTTCAATGAAAAAAGAAGAGGTAATCACCGCTTTTCTCAAAAAGATTTACCATGAAATGAATATTAGAAACACAAATCTCTCAATAGATATTTTCGGAGTTGTTGCCTGGGGATACGAAGGCGACATCAACAGCACAGGTCAGCGCATCAAACTTCTTGCTCCGTACTGCGATGCTATTTCACCGATGCTTTATCCTTCACACTTCAATGACAGATTTGACGGATATCAAAAACCCGGGGACAATCCCGAATATTTCATTGCCAAGGGTGTTGAACTCGTTAAAAAAGACGCCGGCGGAAAGATTGTAAGGCCATGGCTTCAGGCTTTCGGATGGCGTGTATCAAATTATAATGAAGCGTATATAAAAGCCCAGGTGAAAGCATCTGATGCATCAGGAGCAAAGGGTTACCTTTTCTGGAACGCATCAAGCGATTACAAAAAAGTCTATAACGCCTACAGCAGTCAAAAATAAACCGTTATCATCAAAAAGGATCCGAACTTTCAATCCAGTCTGCAAATGTGTCAGTATCAGTATCCATTTGTCTTTTTATACAATTTCCTTCTTTGGCAACAGGCAATCCCGCACTTCCCCATTCTGCCCCGGCAGCTTCTTCCTTTGAACCGCCGGCAATATAAACACAGTCTATCACCAAATCATTTCTGAAAAGTTTTACAGTTTCACCCGAATTTCGCATTGTAAACTTAAGTTCACCCGATGAATTAATTGAATGCAAACTCATTGCAGATACTCCATCCTGGCAATAATATAATATTTCTCCAGGTGCAATCTCCGCATCTCCCAAAGCGCAGGATGATGCACCCGCACCAAGAGCAAAACCTTTAAGGCTTATTTTCCCATCCCATGTATTTTTTATAGAAATAAATTCTTTTCCGGAATCTGCTCCTGACGGATTATACATAACGCTATATATTTTAACTGCATAATAATTTATTTTTTTATTAATCTGAACATCGCAGCTGTCAGTATATCCGTTAACTGATGCAGTTACTACTACATTACCAGGTTTTAGGAATACAGCCTTGCCATGCAAAATAGAAACCAGAAGTTCATCAGACACTGTATAATTCACATCTTCGGCAATAGTCCGTGTTCCGTCTCTTTTCAGAATAACACTTTTCAGATCAAAAGACTCTCCCTCAGCAACATCCGAAGGAATTATCAGCATTATTCCGCATACATCATCAGGAATTTTGTCCTGAATTTCGTCCCCTGAACATGAAATGAAAATCAAAGAAAATAATAAAAATAACTTCATACTAACCTCAAAGATTAATACGTTTTTTTAATATTTTTTTTCACAGATTCATCAAAAAATTATCATGTTATTGCTCTTATTGATTTTAAATAATATTTATCCTCCCTAATAATTCACCTTTTCCGCAAAATACGAAGATGTTAAAAAATCAAAAACTTATTAAAAAATTATCGACTCATTTAGCCATAGTGATATCATATAAACAGTTAATTAAAATATCTTGGTTCAATTTCATAAAAATTCAATTAAAGGAGAATACGATGAAAGCTGTAAAAATAAGAGAAAACATATACTGGGTTGGAGGAATTGACTGGGATCTCAGAAACTTTCACGGCTATATGACCCAGAGAGGATCTACATACAACGCCTATCTTATAATTGATGAAAAAATAACGCTGATTGATACAGTAAAATCGTATCTGTATCCTGAAATGACAAAAAGAATATCATCAATAATCGATCCCGCAAAAATCGATTACGTTATCGCAAACCATGTTGAAATGGATCATTCGGGAAGCATGCCCGAACTTATGGACCTTATTCCCAACGCAACTGTTTACACCTCCGCCGCCGGAGAAAAAGGCCTCCGGATGCACTACAAAAAAGACTGGAACTTCAAAATCGTCGACGGAAACAGCGAAATTTCAACAGGGAAAAACAAACTTAAATTTGTATTAACTCCGATGGTTCATTGGCCGGACAATATGCTTACATATCTTGAAAATGAGAAAATACTGTTTTCAAATGACGCTTTCGGCCAGCACATATCCTCTAGCGAACGCTTTGATGACGAATATCCTCTTGATACAATAAAAGAAGAAGCAAAAAAGTATTATGCCAATATTGTTCTTCCTTACGGGATTCAGGTACAGAAAGCTCTGGAAATTGCCGGAGCACTACCGATTGAAGTAATCGCTCCAAGTCATGGTATAATCTGGAGAACGCATATCCCGGAAATTCTTAAACTTTATACGGCCTGGTCTTCCAATAAAACGTCAAAAAAAGCAGTCATAGTATATGATTCAATGTGGGGTTCAACCAAAAAGATGGCATACGCGATTTCCGACGCTTTTGAGCAGAAGGGAATAGCCTTTTCCATGTACGACCTCAAACTTACTCATATTTCCGATATCATGACTGATATAATAGAAGCTGAGTATATCTGTGTCGGAAGCCCTACACTTAACAATAACATACTACCGACAGTTTCAGCATTTCTCACATACATGAAGGGACTTGCTCCAAAAGGAAGAAAAGCAATGGCATTCGGTTCATTCGGCTGGGGAGGTCAGAGCGTCGGAATAGTTGAAGAAATACTTGCTTCGTGTAAATTCGAAATACTTAAGCAACATAAGATTCAGTATATCCCTGACGAAAGCCAGCTTAAAAATATTACTGAAGAAACGGCTTCCCTTATCTAAAAAAAACGGCTTAAGCCGTTTTTTTTAATTTCATCTGCCGGAAAATTATTGACAGTTTTCCGGCTGTCGTTTTTATTGTTTTTATAAGTTACATTCCCCTGTAGCTCAGTCGGTAGAGCAGTTGACTGTTAATCAATTGGTCGCAAGTTCGAGTCTTGCCGGGGGAGCAGCTTTAAACCCCGGACTTCGGGGTTTTTTTATTTCTTTCCTTTTTTTATTATAAGAGTCGCAAAGCTTTTTGGCAGCATCACAATTGAATACAACTTACCTTCAATATTTCCTATAACTATACGTTTATTTGAACTATCATTTAAAAGTTCGACTACAATGGTACCATCGGGCTGCAAAAAGCTGACTACCTCATCAAAAGAACCCTCTGGCTCTAGATATTTTGATCCTGTCGGTATATAACGGCTGAAATGTTCAAACGCTCTGAACATAGGAGTGTATATGATCTCTTTGGTTTTCGTATTTATAACAACGGCACTATTCTGAGGCCAACGCTTTATTTTATCATTATTCTTTCCATGCTGATCAAGAATAATATTCCATAGCATATAACTTTCAGCTCCATTTGAAAAATAACTTTTCATACGCATCCAAGTATACGCAGCGTAGTCAAAATCATTAGCAGCATGTTCCGGATCGAAACCAGGCTTCCAATGCCAGTTACCGCAATCAGTTTCCGTCTGCATGATAGGAATACCAGGATGATTTTTTATAATATCCGGCATCTGCTGATCAGCATCCCATTGAAGTCCGATAATTCCGACGTACTTTTTGGCATCAGCATCGTCCAGTACAGTTTTAACAAAAGTATTATACCTATTATCATTAAATGTGCCGAGCATGATCCGTGTTGATAGTTTACGTTCTGCAAAGGTCGGGCCCATAAAGTCTTTGATAAAAGTTCGGAATTGTTCAGGCGTCCATCCGCCGTTGGGATAACCTGTTACAACCACAGGTTCATTTTGAACGGCAACTGATGTAATTTCCATACCCAGCCTTCCATACTCTTCAGCAAACTTTGCCAAGTAAAGAGCATAAGCTTTGTAATATTCGGGATGATCAATAAAATTTCCGGCCTCATAATTGTTGTTATCTTTCATCCAGATCGGAGGAGTCCAAGCAGATCCCCAAAGCTTAATGTCAGGGCGTATAGACTGTACCGCCTTAATAAATGGAATCAGATATTTTTTATCGCGCTTCAAAGTAAAATTTTTCATTTCGAAATCGTCTTTGATTGGTGCAAGCGTGTATCGTTCGAGCGCGTAATCGCTCGCACCAATGGGAATTCTACCATAAGAAAGATTAGCTTCATCCGTGCTGAAAACCGATTTAAGAATTTTGTCTCTGTCACTTTTATCAAGAACGCATAAAGTTTCCCAACCATGTTCATTAAATGCCCCGCCAAAACCAGATATCACCTGCTTCGTCTCAGATGTCCTAACGGTGAAGCCTGCTTTTCCTGACGTCACAGACTCAACAAGATTGTTTTCTTCTGAGCGAATCACATCACCGTAAGTAATAATATAAGTTATGATATCATTCAACTCTTCCCTTTCTGATTCATCCTTAATTTTTGAACAGGCTAAGCAAATAGCACAAAGAACAATAATAATTATATTTAAATAACTTTTCATATTAATAATTTTTTTAATCACAAATAGATTATAAGTCAACACGGATATAATTTATTTTTTAACAGTTCAACTAATGTTCTCATAACCGAATTATTACAACATCCCCAAGTCAACGCTCTCTTTCGCATGTAAATCCGCATTAAAATCCGGACTTGAAATAATTCATTATATGATTTATAATATATCAACTAAGAAATTAAAAAACTTTAGTTCCGATAAATCACTGTATTTCCGAAGTTAATTTTTCTGATATGGAGGAAAGTATTTGAGCATAAAGAAAGATCTTTCGATTTGCGGTTTTCTATTTGAAAACCATCCTGCAGTTATGCTCATTATTGATTCTGCAACTGGAAATATCGCGGATGCAAATCGTGCGGCTGTACAATTTTACGGCTGGTCAAAAGAATTATTACAGAATATGAATATTCTGGAAATAAATACTCTCACCAAAGATGAAATTTTCAATTCAATGATAAAAGCATCAGAAAATAGGCAAGTTCAATTTGAATTCAAACATCGTTGCGCTGACGGATCTATTAAGGATGTAGAAATCTGGAGCGGCTCGATTACACTTAACGGAAAGAATTACCTTCATTCAATCATTCATGATATAACAGAACGCAAGAAATCCGAATCAGCATTGATTGAAAGCGAAGATAAATTCCGCTGTATTGTAGAATCTTCACCGATTGCAAAGTATTTTTACAGACTTGAAAATAATAAACTCATTCTAACAGGAGCAAATCCTTCAGCAGACCGGATTATCGGCATCAGCCACAAGAGCCTTATCGGAAAAACAATTGAGGAAGCATTTCCGGCTTTAGCAAATACCGAAATACCGGAAATGTACCGCAAAATAGCGAAAGGTGAATTGAGCACTCAGCATTTTGAAGTTCCTTACAGTGACGGCCGCTTTCAGGGAGAATACGACGTAACAGCTTTCAAAACAGGTCCGAATTCAATAGCAGTTGATTTCACGGAAATATCGGACAGAAAAAAGATGGAACGTGCACTAATTGAAGCAAAAGATAGAGCGGAAGAAAACGAAGAACAGCTACGTGCCATTTTTAACAACTCAAAAGACGCAATTGTCATTTCAAAAAAAGGTATTGTCGTATTAGTTAACAATTCCTATCTCGAATTGTTCGGTTATTCTAAACCCGATGAAATAATCGGAAGATCGATTCTCACGAATATAGCGCCCAGCGAAGTGAACAAGATTAAAGATTTTATTGCCAGAAGATACTCTGGTCTTGAAGCACCGTATTATTATGAATCCATAGGACTTCGTATTAACGGCACAGAATTCCCTTTTGAAGTAAACGTCGGGATGTATGAATTGAATGGAGAAAAATATTCTGTCGGCATTGTCAGAGATATAACTGAAAGGAAAATGTCTGAGACTGCTTTGAAAAATTCAGAAGAAAAATTTGCAAAAGCGTTTCTTGCCAGTCCGGATATATTATTTATAACTTCTCTTGAAAATGGAATTATAACTGAGATAAACGAAAGAACAGAAAAAATACTCGGATATAACAGAGATGAAATTGTCGGCAAATCTCCAAAAGAACTAAACCTATGGGAAGACCTTTCACTTCGAGATAAATATATTGAACAAATACGTAAGAAAGGAAGCATACATGATTTTGATGCTAACTTTATTACAAAAACTGGGGATATTGTAAATTCACTTTTATCTGCAGAACTCATTGAACTGCATGGCGAGAAGTTCATTCTCGGAACAATTCGCGATATAACCGAGCGTAAAAAAATGGAAGAAGAGATGCAGCGTTCACAAAAACTCGAATCCCTTGCATCTCTCGCCGGAGGCATTGCTCACGATTTCAACAATCTTCTCGGCGGAATTTTCGGATATATTGAATTAGCGGAAGAAATGGCAACCGACCATCAACTTAAAGATTATTTACATAAATCAATATCTGCTATCGAAAGGGCACGCGACTTATCACGGCAGATGATTACATTTGCAAAAGGAGGAACTCCGAAACAATCGGTAGGACACCTGTTTCCATATTTAGCTGATACCGTTAAATTCGCGCTAAGCGGTTCAAACGTATCATTCGAATTCGACATTGCAAATGATTTGTGGATGAGTTATTTTGACAAGAATCAGATTGGGCAGATCATTGACAATATAGTTATTAATGCAAAACAAGCCATGCCGGAAGGCGGAAAACTTATAGTTTCAGCAAAAAATGCCGAATTATCTGAAAACGAGCACCCCATTTTAAAATCAGGCAAATATGTTAATATCTCAATAAAAGATAACGGAAGCGGAATTAGCAAAGATGTTATACAGCGCATATTTGATCCGTTTTTTACTACCAAGCAGACTGGTCACGGTCTCGGTCTCTCTACATGTTATTCAATAATAAAAAAACACGGCGGTTCAATTGATGTTGAGTCTAAAATAAATGAAGGAAGCACATTTCATATCCTTCTGCCTGCTGCAACTGGAGTTGCTATCGAACCCGAGAATAAGCAAACCGTTTCATTTAAAGGACAAGGAATTTTTGTTATTATGGATGACGAAGAAATTATGAGAGAAGTTATCGGCGATATGGTTAAGTCATTGGGTTACACTATAGAACTTTGTCATAACGGCAATACAACAATTGATTTTTTCAAGAATGAAATAGAAAGTGGAAAAAGTATTGCCGGAGCAATACTAGACTTGACTATTCCAGGAAGCATGGGCGGAAAAGAAGCTGTTTCTTTACTTAAAGAGATAAGTCCAGAAACTGTTTTTCTCGCTACAAGCGGCAATTCCGAGGATGTGGTCATTTCAAGACCTAAAGAATTCGGATTTTCGGCAAGCATAGCCAAGCCTTTTAAAAAATCTGAACTCATGGATCTTTTACAAAAATATATGAATCCGGAATCAGCTAAACCTTAAACAAAGATATCATCTGCTGAAGTTCTTCTGTAATTCTAACAAGATTCTCTGAACTTTCCGCGATTTTCACAGCATTTTCCGAATCTTCAGAATGCTTTCCGGAAAAACTGTTTAAAACAGTCATAACTTCAGAAATTGCGTCTTTCTGCTGTTCCATCGCTTGCTGTATTTCCGAAGATCCTTTTGAAAGCAGACCGACTTGAGACATGATTGTCTCTTTCATATCTTTTTCTGAATCATTGATTTCGGCAATACTTCTTGAACTTGAAACAATACTCGAAACAAATTTCATAATATTAGTCATTTTTCTCTGTGTATCATCAATCAAATGACGGCTTGCAGTTATCAGTTCATTATTTCTCTGAATAAGATTTCCAATATCCTTGGTACTCTGAGAAGTCTGATCAGCAAGTTTAGAGATTTCTTCAGCGACTACAGCGAATCCTCTGCCGTGCTCCCCTGCACGTGCCGCTTCAATTGAAGCATTAAGGGAAAGAAGATTCGTTTGCTCAGATATGTCTGTAATTATTCCGATGATATTCATCATATCATTTGAGCTTTTTACGATTTCATCCATAGATTTCTCCATAGATATCAGAGAATTATTTCCATCATCCGTTTCGGAGCTCATACCTTTTGCAATAACATCATTGTCAGAAACAATTGATTCAGATTTTTCAATAAACGAAGCAAGCTGCTTGATTGTCTCAATAAAACCTTTTAAAAGTTTTTCCTGAGATTCTGCCTCTTTTGTAACATCATCCATTTTAGCGGATATTTCCTCAAAAGTAGCAGCTATTTCCTCCACAGAAGCGGCTTGGTTTTGGGCGGTATCCGAATAATGGATCATACTTTCAGAAAGAATTTTCGATGAAGTTCCGACTGAATTCGAGATTCTTCGCAAACGAGATATTATATCAGCAAGAAATACACGGTATTCTGAAAGTTCAGAACCAAGATCACCCATAGTTTTTTTTAATTCTAATGATGAATCACTTGTCAAATCACCCGACTTCATCTTTTTGAAAAAAGAAATAAGACCGGAAAACTGCGTCTTTGCTTTTCTGGTACCGAAAACATAAAGAATAAGAGGGAATATGATCATCACGACTAATGCACCGGCAAGAGAAAGAAAGGCAAGCCTGTAAAGCGGAGCGACAATATCTTTCTTAGGTGTAATATCAATAAGCCTGTATCCTATGCGCTTAAGAGGAACCGATACAATTTCACATTCACTGTTATTTACTTTGCATATTTCTGAAAATATTTCTGTTTTGCTCGATTTAATCTTTTCATACACGTCATCACCTGAAAATTCAGAGAATTTCTTGTTTGATAAACTCATATCGCTTGCAAGCTGAATGACGCCGTTTGGATCAATTATATAAGTTGTATTACCTTCAAATCCGTTTTTATTAGAAATCATTTCGGAAACTTCTTTAAGACTTACTCCCACGCCTGCAACGCCGAGAGGTGAATTTTCTTCTCCAACCCGGGCATTAACAAAGAGAAAAGTATCCTTGAGATTATCATTCCAATCAACATTCAAATCAATTTTAACTTTTTTCGGGAAAAAATCAAAAAACCAAGAATCATCAGGTTTATTTTTATCCACAGTTTGAAGAATTTTGCCGTTGTTAATATAGTAATTATTTGTTGAAAGGCTTACAGCAAATACTGTAAAATAGTTCGCTTTATCGACAACATCCGTAAGACGCTGTTTTACAAATTTT
>Ga0208940_1000983_pt1 | contig 31942 bp, 24 predicted proteins | sample AD_JPNNA6_MetaG_FD_184445 | JGI IMG/M metagenome (GOLD analysis project Ga0208940, IMG submission 184445) | Active sludge microbial communities of municipal wastewater-treating anaerobic digesters from Japan - AD_JPNNA6_MetaG (SPAdes) (version 2) | ecosystem: Engineered > Bioreactor > Anaerobic... | reverse complement strand
ATAAGGTAATCTTCCATGAGATCGGTAGGTATCATGGTCCTGTTCCCTCCGGTTTCCCAAGACATGGTGGGATACAGGACCTATAATCCTTCTTATTATCAAATTACAGAAAATATGTCACGCTGCCGTTGTTTCGATATCTGTTACATTTAGAAGAGGATGATGGTATGAGAGTATATATGAGATAGCCAATACGATCCATATCTCAGTGGCGGGTAATTGAGTGGAAGTCTCAGGATGAATATGGCTCAAGATGTCGATTTCATGATAGATGCAGGTAATGCTGGCAATTCTAACACATGAATTTGCGTTAAATAGATGGCAATGGGATTAATCTTGCAGGTAGTTCATAGAAGACACCCAGCAGATGTCAGGTTGGGTGAGGTTCTATCTCGGCGTCCTCGTCGGTCAGCCCACTCTTCGGGCATCAACAAGTGAGCCAGAAGCTTTGGGCCCCCCGCGTTCGATCGCGCGTAAGATTATGTCGGCCCGTCTCGTGGCGTATTCCAGGTCGATCTCGATGCAGAAATCTGGATGATCCTGAAGACGAATATCAAGATAAGAGACTGTTAGGACTACCCGCATAAATAATGTGGCTCTGGATGCCGATTTCCGAATATATGATGATAGTGCGGGTAATCGATAAGGCATACAAGAACTTGCATTCTCGTCGGTGCAAACCAAAAAGCTTTATCGAGCGCCAGTTATTAATGATTAATCCTTGCATGGGTGACATGATTGACCCACACCCTTCGGCTTATCCAGAATCCTCCATCTCAGGGAAAACATCAGGTTCGAGTCGAGCTGATGAGGGAAGGTGAATTTCCTCAAACCGCCGATGTCTCCTTCAAGTTCGAATTGTCCGACCAAGACCAGGAACGCCTCCGCTGGTACTTTGAGGACTATCTCCAGTATCCCCAGGAGCCTGCACCGAGCATAGCCCAGCAGGCAGAATCGCAAATGGCTGAGATCGGTCTCGATCTATTTGCCAAGATCTTCAGGGGAAACGACCAGGCCAGCGATATTTGGGCTGAAGCCAAACGAAACCTGAACGACACCCGCATCGAGATCGTGACCCAGGTCCAGGAGGCCACTGCTATCCCATGGGAGCTGATCTGCGATCCAGGGACCGCTCAACCACTTGCCATGGTTGCCAGCTCGTTTATGCGGACTTACACCCAGGCTGCTATACCTCCAAGGCCGCCTCAAACAGGCTCTGGGCCTATCCGCATACTGCTGGCCATCTGCAGACCCTCCGGAGACGAGGACGTGCCATTCCGGTCCGTTGCCAGCCGAGTTATAAGCGGCCTGAGTAAGGGAGATGGCTCGCGGTTCCAACTGGATCTACTCAGGCCGCCCACATTCGATCAGCTGGGCAAAGTCCTGAGAAAGGCCAAAGAGGATGGCAAGCCCTACCATGTATTCCATTTCGACGGCCATGGAACGTATGAGGACCTGAGCGGATCGCCGGGATTAAGCGGCCCCAATAGGAATATCTTTGCCGGCCAGAGGACAGGTGCATGTGGCTATCTTCTCTTCGAGAATCCCCTCAAGAAGGAAAAAATGGAACTGATTGACGGGACGAGACTGGGAAACCTTCTCCGGGAGACCAATGTCCCCATAACGGTGCTCAATGCATGCCGATCAGCCTATGCCGAATCGCCCAACGTGCCTGCAGCGGCAGAGGAAGACGCCCAAATGGATTCTCACGCTCGTGTTCGAGCTTTCGGCTCTCTTGCCCAGGAAGTCATGCACTCAGGGACATCAGGCGTCGTAGCCATGAGGTATGTGGTCTATGTTGTTACTGCAGCCCAGTTCGTCGCCGAACTCTACGATGCACTTGTCCGAGGCAGGACTCTGGAAGAGGCGGTTAGCCTGGGCCGCAAGAACCTGTACGACCAGCAGGTGCGGGAGATTGCATTTCGGGAACGAACTCTCCAGGACTGGTCAGTGCCCGTAGTGTTCGGTGCAGGCAGTCTGGCACTATTCCCACGTGAGAAAGGCGACAAAAAGCTCGAGGTCAAGATTGGCGAGGCTGAGATCATACCTGAGCGCGGATATTTGGATGAGAATCTGCCACCAAGTCCCGATACCGGATTCTTTGGCAGGGACGAGACTTTGCAGACGATCGATCGAGCGTTTGATTCCCACAAGATCGTCCTGCTGCACGCGTATGCCGGTCACGGCAAGACCGCTGCAGCAGCTGAGTTTGCCCGATGGTACTCTCTTACTGGTGGTGTTGACGGGCCAGTCCTATTCACCTCATTTGAAAGACATAAGCCGCTGCCCCGTGTTCTGGATAAGATCGGACAAGTGTTTGGCGAGATTCTGGAACATCAGGAACAGCCTATTCATTGGTCGACTCTTGACAATGCTCAGAGGAGATCAGCAGCTATAAAGGTGCTGAAACAAGTCCCAGTCTTATGGATCTGGGACAACGTCGAGCCTGTAGCAGGCTTCCCCAAGGGAACGGAATCTGCTTGGAGTTCTCAGGAGCAGCAGGAGTTGGTCGACTTCCTTCGGGCGGCCAGAGAAACCAAGGCAAAGTTCCTGCTTACGTCTCGACGTGATGAGAAGGAGTGGTTGGGCGATCTGCCACGCAGTATTTCCGTCCCGCCCATGCCCATGTTTGAGAGGGTCGAGCTAGCACGAGCTATCGCCGACAAACGCGGTCATAGGTTGGTCGATATCGATAGCTTGAAACCGCTTTTAAGGTACACTGAAGGAAATCCACTGACTTTGACCGTCCTGGTTGGTCAGGTACTGCGAGAGGGTCTGATCGAAAAGGACAAGATCGAGCGGTTCGTGGACCAGCTTCGATCGGGAGAAAAAGAGATTGAGGATGACGAAAATCAAGGTCGCTCCAAGTCGCTTGGGGCGTCACTGCGATACGGGTCGGAGAATGCCTTTGACGACTCTGAACGGCGCATTCTGGCGCTGCTCAGCCTATTCCAGGGATTCGTGTATGTAGACACCTTCACAGTCATGGGCACCGGTCCATTTTCGTTAAAGGAATTGCATGGTTTGGACCTTGAGCAAGGGAGGAAGCTATTTGATAGGGCAGCAGAGGTCGGAATGCTTACAGCCCTGGGAAACGGATACTACCGTATCCATCCTGCATTGCCCTGGTTCTTCCGAAGCTTGTTCCAGCATTATTATAAAGGCCGCGAAGAGGAGGCTGACAGAGCCTTTGTGGAGGCTGAGAGACGGCTAAGTAATTACTATCTGGGTCAATTCGATGCTGGCCACCCAGAAGTCATTTCGGTCCTGGCTTACGAGGAGGCTAACCTCCTTTACGCCCGGCAGTTAGCATTAGAGAAAGGTTGGCCGAGCGCAGCCATTTGGTCCATGCAGGGTCTCAAAAAGCTATACGATCAGACTGGGCGGTGGATCGAGTGGGGACGGTTGGTTGAAGAGGTTGTACCTTATTTTGTGGACGCGAAAACCGGAGGTCCCCTACCAGGACGGGAGAGGGATTGGTCGACAGTCACAGGCTACCAAGTTAATCTCAAGATCAAGTCTCGCCAGTGGGATGATGCCCTGAAGCTACAGAAAAAGAAAGTCGAATGGGATCACGAGATTGCTGGTCCGGCCCTTACCATGGATCTTAATAAGATCGACGAAATGAACTGGGTCAATATTAGGAACTATTTAGTCTCACTGGGCCAATTAGCCCGAATTCAAGTAGAAATAGGCGATAAGGAATGCATTAGGAATTATAAAGAGGCTATCGAGGCAGGGGAGAAATACGGTTTAAGGGAAATCTCTGCTTCATACTCAATGAACCTGGGCATTGCATACAAAACCTTGGCTCAAATCCGCAATCTAGGCGAGGCTGATTATTGGTGCAGGCGCAGCCTTGATCTGACTCCTGAGTCAAGCTTTATGGATCGCGGTCGATGCTTTGTTAACTTGGGTAATGTGGCATCAGAACGATTCAAGGATACTTTGCAATCAGGTGAGCCCGAAGTTAAATATCTTCAGGATTCACTGGACTTCTACCATAAGGGACTTGAGGCCTTCCCCGCGGACGCGAAAGATGAACTGGCTGCGACGCATAACGCTCTAGGGGTCATTTATGATTATTCCAGTATGTTCGATGAGGCGATTAAGCAATATCAGAAGGCCATATACTTAATAGATGAAGTAGGTGATACTTATAGGGCGGGAGCAACTCGTCTTAACGTTGCTAAATCTCTTGCCAAGGCGAACAGGCTATCTGATGCTCTAGAGTACGCCAGGTCAGCCCTAGAGAAATTCAAAGCTTGCGGATCGGCGGGTGCAGATGGTTGGCGAAGAGCACAAAACCTGATAACTCGGCTTGAAGAGGACTTGCGGTCCAAAGTGGATCAAGCCTCATAAGCGCATTACAATTCTTGATAGGAGATAACGAGGGGGATCTTATGCAGATTGATGAGTCCATCTATCCTGTAGAGACGGCCTGGGAGGGTGAACTTGTGCATCACGCGGGCATCATGAAGGCCCGTGGAAAAGGGATGCCACATGTGAGCATCGGGAAGCCCGACTGGTGGTCTGGAGAGACGCTTGGAGAGTTCTGGAAGGCACCCGAAGGGGATTATAGCTATGGATTGGCCCGATTCGCATTCTCACTTCGGCCTGAAGGCATGCAGGAGGTACGGAAGGCCGAGTTGATGCTGGATTTCCAGTCCGATGATGGGGGTGCAAGACCTGTAGCTTTCGATCTTGTCCCGAGGGCAAAGACGGAAGAGCAGACCGGATCGGTTACTTTGGGTATTGGCCCGGATTTCAAGCTATCCTCGGTAGGTGTGACGCTGGCAAAGGCCGAGACCACCATCAATTTTAAATGGGTCTTCCCGGTGATCATCACAGATGGAATTGGCGAGAGCACAGCTCGCTGGGTCTTTGCATCAAAACCTGCACATCCTCTGGTCGGAAGCCAGATAGTCTACGCAGTAGTGCAGTTGCCGCCAGGAGCAAATACTGCCAGGGTCAAATTGTTCCTCAGTGCGGAAATCGGCCGATTCAAAGGATTCCTCCCGCAGGATGAAGAATGCGATATGAGCTGGATATTAGGTTAGCGCTGTTATTGCCAGGCAGTCATTTGCATCCTGACTACCTGCCTTGGCAAATCAGTCGAGGAGGTGGATTTCTCAGCGGTGCGGGCAGTGCGGGTACTCGCATGGTACAACCAGCTGGACTCGGAATGAATGACAAATATTTAGAGAGAATGTCATAGGACACCCGCATTAATCGTGTTCTTGAACAAAATAGCTGTCACTAGCCCCAGACCCACAGGGGTGGTGGTAGGCGATTACATGCACTGACTGAAATCGCATGCTCCCAATGTCAATATATCTGAACCTTCTGCTGCGATACATCAGGAAGCCTTTTATTGCAGTAGCCGAACATTATGAATGAATAGTGATGAGAAAAAGGACAGAGCACCTCATCGTTGGATCGATCCTGCTCATCTTATTGATCCTGCTATTGCTCGCGTATACCTGGAGCACGGACGAATCTCCGATTAGCATGGGCAATCAATCTTCAAACTGGACGGATGCTGATCGTTCGACTTCGTCAGGCACAATCTTCACGGACTGGTTCCCGGGTGGAATCGGTCTTCCTGACGAGCCAAGGGGAGACTCAACTCCATCCCGCGATCGTGGGGACGGTTGGTCAGAAAGATCGACGTCCTACGGGGATTTCTACGGTGGTGATTCCGAAGATGACGGAGAAACGGGAAGCTATGGGGATTTCTTTGGCTCTGATTCGGATGGTGTCGGCTCTGGCGAATCCGACTACGGAGGCTTCTTCGATTCGGATTCGGACTCCGGGAGTGATTGGGGAGATTCCGGTGGAGATTGGAGTGGCTCCGACAGTGGTTGGGGGGATTCTGGCGGGGATTGGGGCGACTCCGGGAGTGATTGGGGAGACGGTGGAGATTTTGGGGATGGTGGCGACTGGTGACGGAGTATATCGATCTGAAATGGGCAGAGATCGAAGGGGAATGGGTGATATATCAGGATGAGCTGAAGGAATGGATCAGAAGCCATGGCAATCCTCACTGTCCGGTATGCAAGAATACGAAGGCAGGGATGAAGAACATAAGAGTTGAGGGCAATATCAAACGTGGGACCTGTGCCAATTGTGGCGCACGGTTGGCGATAATAAAGTCGCGGAAATAGGAGCGCCGGACGACGATACATTCCTCTTTTAGTTGGCAATCATCATTGTAAGTAATACCCGCATTACTCACTTATCTTAACAAGAATTGCATAGGAGAATTTGAGGAGGTAGTGCACTTCGGGGATGTGATCCCGAGTCGCTCTATCTTTCGATCTTTTCCTTAAAAACGGATCGTGATTCGTAAAAGTAAAATGCTTCTATTCAAACGCCGGCGGCGCACCCCGCAGCAGAGCTGGCGAGGAATGCTTGGCGCCGTCGCTGGTTAATCGAGGTCGAGCAAATTAATTTGTTTATACCCTTCCGTTTCCTCCTTCTGGGGAGCTTCATGAATCCTATTGGTACCTGTACACCAGGAAGGGAGGAAAGGAAGTCTGCAAGTACATCAGAAAGCATAGCCCAGGATAAGGATTTTGATTTTTTTTGGACCTACGTTGGAAATCCGAATCCCGGGATCAAGCTGCCACAAGGCATGTCGAATTTGTCTATCCAAGCTGCTGGTCAGAAATCCAAGGAATAAATAAAAGGAGCGGTGGAGCTAGAACCTATTCTAGCTCCTTTCTTCGCATTTCCATATCTGATAGGAGGCTTAAGGGGGCGGATACACATTGCTTTCGGTATCGACCGTATTTTCTGCGGAGGTTGTTGCATCCTGCGGAACATACTCAGGCTCTGTAACCGTTGCCTGGTTGCTTGAGTCAGCTACCGCTTCAGCGCCTGCCTCATCAGCAGTTGCTTCGGAGCTTGCAGTTTGATCGATGGCTCCCTCGCCTTCAACCGTGGCCTCGTTGCTCGAAGATGAGGTTGCTGTGGAGCCGTCTCCTGAAGAATTTGCCTCAGAGTCAGCCGACTGGGCAACCATCGCTTCATTGCCAGATCCATCCTGAGTTACGGTTGCGCTCTCGCTCGTCGTAGCGGTAGCCTCAGATCCGGTTCCACTGGCCTCAGCTAATGCTGTCGATGACACATCGGCGACAACAGCATTGTTGTTGTTTCCGTCTTGAGTTATATCTTCAGTCTCTGCATTCTCTGCAGTAGCTATTGAGTTGGTGTTATCCGGAATCGTTACCGCGACTGTCGTCTCGCCCATGTATGGATCCAGGCTGATTCCAACGTTGTTGTTTCCCTCTTGAGACATGTCTTCAGTCTCGGCAGACTCTGCAGTGGCTATGGAGTTATCCGGAATGGCTGCGGCTAATGTTATCTCACCAATGAGCGGATCTGTGTTGACACCAAGATTGTTGTTTCCATCCTGTGACACAGATTCATCCTCACTGGACGCTGCAGTGGCCGTAGAGCCTTCACCGGCAACGAAAGCTACCGTCAACTCACCGATGAGTGGATCTGTTTGGATACCAACGTTTTGGTTTCCGTCCTGAGACATATCTTCTGTCTCAGTGGACTGTGCAGTGGCCAGGGAGTTATCCGCTATGGCCACGGCTACTGTCAACTCACCGATGAGTGGATCTGTTTGGATACCAACGTTTTGGTTTCCGTCCTGAGACATATCTTCTGTCTCAGTGGACTGTGCAGTGGCCAGGGAGTTATCCGCTACGGCCACGGCTACTGTCAACTCACCGATGAGTGGATCGGTCTGGACTCCAAGGTTATCGTTGCCGTCCTGAGACATTATTTCCGTCTCAGTGGACTGTGCAGTTGCTGTAGTCTCCGGAGCAAGGGCAACAGCACCTGTTATCTCACCGATCAATGGATCGGTCTGGACTCCAAGGTTATCGTTGCCGTCCTGAGACATTATTTCCGTCTCAGTGGACTGTGCAGTTGCTGTAGTCTCCGGAGCAAGGGCAACAGCACCTGTTATCTCACCGATCAATGGATCGGTCTGGACTCCAAGGTTATCGTTGCCGTCCTGAGACATTATTTCCGTCTCAGTGGACTGTGCAGTTGCTGTAGTCTCCGGAGCAAGGGCAACAGCACCTGTTATCTCACCGATCAATGGATCGGTCTGGACCCCGATGTTCTCGTTGCCGTCCTGAGACATTATTTCCGTCTCAGTGGACTGTGCAATTACTGTAGTCTCTGGAGCAAGAGAAACCGCGCCTGTTATCTCGCCGATGAGCGGATCGGTCTGGACCCCGATGTTCTCGTTGCCGTCCTGAGACATTATTTCCGTCTCAGCGGACTGTGCAGTTGCTGTAGTCTCTGGAGCAATGGCAACAGCGCCTGTTATCTCACCGATGAGCGGATCGGTCTGGACCCCGATGTTCTCGTTGCCGTCCTGAGACATCTCTTCTGTCTCAGTGGACTGTGCAATTACTGTAGTCTCTGGAGCAAGAGCAACAGCGCCTGTTATCTCGCCGATGAGCGGATCGGTCTGGACTCCAAGGTTATCGTTGCCGTCCTGAGACATTATCTCCGTCTCAGTGGACTCTGCGGTTGCGGTAGTGTCTGGCGCAAGAGCAACGGCGCCTGTTATCTCGCCGATGAGCGGATCGGTCTGGACTCCAAGGTTATCGTTGCCGTCCTGAGACATTATCTCCGTCTCAGATGAGACTGCAGTGGCCATCGTGTTATCCGGCAAAGCTGCTGCAATGGTTATCTCACCGATGAGCGGATCCGTGTTGACGCCTATGTTGTCCTTTCCTTCCTGAGATAGAACTTCGAACTCAGTGGACTGGGCTGTGGCAGAAGTATCCTCACCGACAGCAACAGCACCAGTTATCTCGCCGATGAGCGGATCGGTGGTGATTGCCAGGTTATCGGACTTCTCCTGAGTTATGATTTCCACCTCAGCAGACTGTGCGGTGGCTGCCGAGTTATCAGCTACAGCTAATGCAATCGTTGCCTCACCGATGAGCGGATCCGTGTTGACGCCAATATTGTCCTTTCCTTCCTGAGACAAATATTCAACCTCAACTGATTGGGCGGTGGCGCTAGCGCCTTCGCCGTCAGCCACGGCACCAGTTATCTCACCAATGAGTGGATCGGTGGTGATTGCCAAATTTCCAGACTTCTCCTGGGTTATGATTTCCATCTCTGCAGATTCTGCGGTGGCTGCAGAGTCATCCTCAAGGGCGGCCGCAACTGTTATTTCGCCAATGAGTGGATCTGTGTTGACACCAACATTGCTTCCTCCTGATCGGTGGTGATTGCCAGGTTATCGGACTTCTCCTGAGTTATGATTTCCACCTCAGCAGACTGTGCGGTGGCTGCCGAGTTATCAGCTACAGCTAATGCAATCGTTGCCTCACCGATGAGCGGATCCGTGTTGACGCCAATATTGTCCTTTCCTTCCTGAGACAAATATTCAACCTCAACTGATTGGGCGGTGGCGCTAGCGCCTTCGCCGTCAGCCACGGCACCAGTTATCTCACCAATGAGTGGATCGGTGGTGATTGCCAAATTTCCAGACTTCTCCTGGGTTATGATTTCCATCTCTGCAGATTCTGCGGTGGCTGCAGAGTCATCCTCAAGGGCGGCCGCAACTGTTATTTCGCCAATGAGTGGATCTGTGTTGACACCAACATTGCTTCCTCCTTCTTGAGACATGCCTTCAATCTCAATGGACTCGGCAGTGGCTGTAGAGCCTTCACCGTCGGCCACAGCACCAGTTATCTCACCTATAAGTGGATCAGTGGTTATTGCCCAGTTATCGGACTTCTCCTGAGTTATTACTTCAATCTCTGTAGACTGTGCAGTTGCCAGGGCGCTATCCTCAGTTGCTACTGCAATAGTTGCCTCACCTATCAGTGGATCTGTATTTACACCGACGTTCTGGTTTCCGTCCTGAGACAGCGCTTCAATCTCGGTGGATTGAGCAATTGCTGCAGAGTTATCCTGAGAGGCTATGGCTATTGTCATCTCGCCCAGGAGTGGGTCGGTGGTGAGACCGATGTTGTCGTTTCCATCCTGAGACACAGCTTCAGTCTCAAGAGACTCTGCAGTGGCCAGGGAGTCATCAGTGGCTACTGCAACTGTCATCTCACCTACGAGTGGATCCAAGTTCACGCCCAGGTTGCGATCTCCTTCCTGAGACATGGATTCAATCTCAGTAGACTGTGCGGCAGCTTCAGAACTCTCTTCAGTGCCGGCAGCAACAGTTATCTCACCGATGAGTGGATCTGTGGTAATAGCCCAGTTCTCGCTTCCGTCCTGATACACAGTTTCAATCTCGGTAGACTGTGCAGTAGCTGCGGAGTTGTCATAAACGGCTGCTGCGACGGTAATCTCACCGATGAGCGGATCCGTGTTGACACCAACGTTGGCGTCTCCGTCCTGAGACATGGCTTCAGCCTCAGTAGACACCGCAGTGGCGGTAGTGTCTGAACCCAGAGCAACAGCGCCGGTTATCTCACCTACATACGGATCTGTGGTGATAGCATAGTTGCCGTCTCCGTCCTGAGCCACAGTCTCGATCTCGGCAGACTCTGCGGCGGCCATTGAGTTGTCGTAAACGGCTGCGGCAATTGTAATCTCACCCATATATGGATCGGTGTTGAGACCGAGGTTATCATTTCCTTCTTGAGACATAATCTCGGTCTCAGTGGACTCTGCTGTGGCGGTGGTGTCTTGACCAAGAGCCAGAGCGCCGGTTATCTCACCTATATACGGATCTGTGGTGAAAGCCTGGTTATTATCTCCATCTTGGATTACTGTCTCGGTCTCGACCGATTCAGCGGTGGCGACCGTGTCTGGACCAACGGCTACGGCGCCTGTTATCTCACCTATGTACGGATCTGTGGTAACGACTAGGTTATCATCCCCATATTGGATTGTGGCCTCGGTCTTGATCGATTCAGCGGTGGCCATTGAGTCATCAGAAACGGCTGCGGCAATTGTGATCTCACCTATGTACGTATTTGTGGCAAGGCCCTGCTCATTACCATCTCCTTCTTGGGTTACGGTCTCGGTCTCAACCGATTCAGCGGTCGCCAGAGAGTTATCGCCATATGCGATTGCGGCAGTTATCTCTCCAGTATTTGGACCAACAGTGACCGCGTAGTTGCCATCTCCTTCTTGGGTTACGGTCTCGGTCTCAACCGATTCAGCGGTCGCCAGAGAGTTATCGCCATATGCGATTGCGGCAGTTATCTCTCCAACATACGGACCATAGGTTTCCGCAGTGTTGCCATCTCCTTCTTGAGTTACGGTTTGCGTTTCGCTTGAAACAGCCGTGGCTTCGGAGGTATCACCAATAGCGATTGCAATGGTATCATCACCTATCATTGGCTCATAAGTGATAAGGGTGTTGCCATTTCCGTCCTGAGTCACTGTTTGGGTATCGGTCGATATAACAGTGGCTGCGGCATTATCGCCAACTGCTAATGCTGATTCAGAAGAATCTTGAATTATAGTTGCCTGGTTATAGGTTCCATCCTGACTCAGAGTTGCATCAGTAGTGGATGTGACCTCTGCTGCACCACCATCCGCCGCCGTGGCAGTGGTTGTATCACTTGATTCAACGTAAGTCGCAGTGGGATTTACATTGTCGTGTACTTCGACTACAATAGAGCTGCTGGTGCTAATGGGTTCTGCGACTGGATCGGTTATCTCGATTTTATTGCAATCCTTTTCAGTGACAGTTTCAGTCGTTTTAGTGCCGTCGCTTGTGGCGGTGGCGGTGGTCGTCGTTGAACCAGCAGTACTGGTTACGGTTGCAGAGCTGGCTAGATTTGAGCCGTCTGTTGTAGTAGCCGTTGCAGTTGATTTTGTCTTCTCAAATATATAGTTGTCATTTACAGTGACTTTGGTCTTTGATGTCCCGGTAGCTGTGCTTGTTCCAGTACTGGATGTCGACAACTGAGCTGAAGTATCGACAGTGGTCGATGCAGTAGCATCACCCGTTGCTGTTGATGTTGAAGTTGTGGATGAAGCAACGTCAGTCGTTCCCGTTGAAGAGCTGGCTGATATGCTTGCTGATGCATCAGTCGTCGCCGTCGATGTCGGCGTTTCCGTTGTCTTTGTCTTCCCAGCCAATGCCGGGCCGGTAAATGCCAGCGATAGCAGCAATAAAGCTATAACTATCGCTTTAATGAACACTCTCATATAATAGTCCCTCCGAGGATTACCCTATTTATGCGTCGAATATTACTAAAAAGCCATATCCTACTCGTATTTAACATAGTAATTAATCTTATTTAGACGTTTTGTTAAGATGCAAATTTTATTACTTTATTTTCTGTGCACAAGTAGGGCATATGTAATCCATTATGCTATCATTTAAGTCGTCTCGAAACTATATACATTTTCTGATGCAATATCACACTGGGCAGTAATGGATTTTTAGTAAGTTGACCGATTTTTCAGTTTGTCATTTTACGAAGCAAACCTCCAGCCGCAGCCAATAGCAGGCAGAAAAGAGAACGGATTTTAGGAAGACTATCAACGGAATGCTGTTTGTACTGGCAACAGTATGCAGATGGGCGAGACATTGCACGCCCTTATGGGGCTTGCCAGGCCGTTCGTTGGCGAGGGCCTAAGACCTGGTCGGAAGAAGGTGGTATGAAAAGAAGGTCCATTCAGAACAAAAACCAGGCAAATTCCATTAGTTTGTGGCGAAATCGATGCATTCAGCCCTGACGCTTAAATATCATCGATCTCTGAACACAATTTTCCGCTTCTTTTGAGAGATCGACCTCAGTGTCATGCAGCTTGGACTGAGGTTCTTGCTTCTCTGCGGTTTCAGAGAAAGCGGCCGCCTGCGCCAAGGAGCAAATGACTGTGATATCAGGGCAGCCATGGTATTTCCCCAGACCCAGACAGAAAAGCGTCCTGCACCTCAGGCAGGAGCGGGGCAGGCGCAGCCGAATATGCCATCCACCCCAATCCCGTAACGGAACCGGTCTTTGGCCAGCCTGCTCCATCCACGGTAGCAGCAGGGCAGCCAGGCCTCGTCGTCAGTCTCTTTGGAGGCGTCCTTTATGTTGTAGGATATCTTGCGAGTTATGGTAAATCCTCCATTGTAGTTATCCTCGCTCTGCCATGCCCCTGGCGACTCCTCAGCCGGGAACTTGCTGACGGCAAGCCGGCCGATGCCGCTGACTTTGGCATCAAGCCTGCTCTTTCCGGAGTACTTTAGGTAATCCCAGTCCAAAACCTCGATGCTATCCAATTTCATGGCCCGGGCCTGGAAGAAATGATATGAGGTCTGCAGCCCGGCCTCGACATTTCGGGCGGCTTCAGCTTCGTTCCAGGGCTGCTCGGTGCGGGCGGATAGGCTGCCCTCGGTTATCTTGCTCCCTGCATAGGCCATGCTGGCATTTCGTTTGACCTCCATCCTGGTGCGATCGTGGATCAGATAATCTTCCGGACTATCCAGCAGGTCCCATCGATACTCAGCATCACTATCCCAGATATAGGCCCGGTAGACCTTCACTGTATCCTCTGAGACGTAATATCCGGAACCGGAGACTGTGCGCTTCAGCCAGGCCTTGGAGAAGTTTGCCTTTTGGAGGTAGGGAAAGGCCTCATAGTCGGTGATATTCTGATATATGCTGATCATCCCAACACCGCTCACCGACTGATCCATCTCAAAGGTGAATCCGGAGTCCATCTTCACAGCCCCAGCCGGCGGCCAGAGCACTGCCAAAGCCACCAGCACGCCTATTGCTGCCGCCTTGCTCAGATCCACCTGCCAGAAACGACTCTCGGTCATCTCTCTCCGTTCTCGGCCATTCTTTGAAGTGGGCTGCCTTGCTGCTCAAGGATTGCCCATCTCCACCCTCCGATGTCCTAAACGCCCTTGAAATATGGCTTGCTCGATTCTTCGAATATAAATATCGATGCACAGCCAAGTACTTTTCCCCACTATTGCCTTCAGAAAGAAAGGTCTATGCTGCTTCTGCCCTTTCATGCCCGCACTGAAAAGAGGCGCTGGTAAAGTACCACCCCGCCGGTGCCATGGCCTGCTGCTCACCCAATCGGAATAGGCAGATATAACAGCATCTCAGGCAGATGCCGGACTATCTGCTTCGCTATCTTCGCTGCTCCTCCCCCAGCCCCGCCTGGTGTCGCCAGCCAATGCGAGCCGCAGTCTGATTAGCGACGGCGCACCCACATTGCAGGCTGCGTGGAATTCGACGTAAATTCAAATATTTTGACCTGCTCGCCATCCCACCAGCCACCTGAATAAACCGACTGGCATCCTGCCCCATTACCACTTTGTAATCTGCATCTTTCTACTTGCCAATAGTTCACATATTGAGCCAATCAGTTCACAGATCAGGCCATAAGAAATATAATTGATAATAGTTGTAGATTTAGAGTTGGGTGATACGAAGATATGATTGAAAAGAACAGTATGGTTCTTACAATCCTATTGGCATTGTCCATAGGGCTGACAAGCTGCACCGATAAGCCATCCAATGCATCTGTGAATGTAATCGATTTCTCTTTTCAGCCCGGTTCGATCACCGTTGCAGCAGGAACCACAGTTGTCTGGACAAATGATGATTCAGCACCGCATACGATAACCGCAGATGATGGATCTTTTGATTCCACAACCATGAATAGTGGCAGCAAATTCGAGCACGCATTCCCTCAAACTGGGACTTACAGTTATCACTGTGCCATTCATCCTTCGATGACTGGAAAGATCATCGTCGTCGATACAATGCAGGACCCGCCTATTCATAGAGTTGCGCTGATGCCAGTAGCAGACGGACTGACGGCGCCCATGGGATTTGTAAGCGCTGGCGACGAGAGGATGTTCATTCTTGATCAGATCGGCTTGATAAGGATCATGAAGCCCAATGGTACCGTCGTCGATGAGCCTTTCCTTGATATACGCGACAGAATAGTCCAACTTTCACCCCGATACGATGAGCGTGGACTGCTTGGATTGGCTTTCCATCCAAATTTTGCTGAGAAGGGGCGATTGTATGTCCTGTATAGCGCGCCACTCCGATCCGGAGCGCCTGAGGGCTGGAACTGCGCTAATCGCGTGTCCGAATTCATGGTATACGAAGACAATCCGGATCAGGTCAACATGAGCTCTGAGAGAATCCTTCTTGAGATAGATAAGCCCCAGATGAACCATAATGGAGGCTCTATTGTCTTTGGCCCGGATGGATACCTCTACATACCACTGGGCGATGGTGGTGGGGCCAATGATGTTGGATTGGGCCATGCTCCAGACGGCAACGGTCAGAATACATCCACATTATTGGGAAAGATCTTGCGCATCGATGTGGATAGCCAAGGCGATGACATGCCATATGGCATACCCGCGGACAATCCTTTCTTGGGCAAGGAGGGCTTCCTGCCCGAGATCTGGGCTTACGGTTTCAGGAATCCCTGGATGATCACATTCGATAAAGGCGGAGACCATGGACTCTATGTATCCGATGCCGGGCAGAACATGTGGGAAGAGGTAGATCTCGTTGTAAGAGGCGGCAATTACGGATGGAATATCCGTGAGGGCGCTCATTGCTTCGATCCCGGGAATCCCATTAACTCTCCTGACATCTGCGAGGACAATGGATCTCTCGGGGAGACACTCATCGATCCGATTATCGAATATGGCCATGATCTTGGAACGGTGATAGTTGGAGGTTACATCTATCGCGGCAAGGCAATAACGGAACTGGAAGGGAATTATATCTTTGCAGACTGGTCAAAGGACTTTACTAAAGGCGATGGTACATTGCTCGTTGCCACGCCTTCATCTGACGGCCTTTGGAGGTGGCAAGAACTGCGGATAGCCGACACATCCAGTGGCCGGATCAATTCCTTTATTCGTTCCTTCGGGCAGGATGATGAAGGTGAGATATATATTCTGACATCAAATGAAATGGGGCCAGTGAATCAGACGGGAAGGATCTTCAAGATCATTCCTGCATGAACAATGAGCATCGGATCGAGACGCGCTCCATGCTCATTTTTCCACTCTATCTTGAAGAGCCTTACAGGATATATGCTTGCATAAATCCATAATCGTGGCGGATGATGCGGAGAAGACCAGTTGTTGATGCTTCCCATCTTTTTGGTCGAGTAGAGATATATCCATGAACAGAGCTGAAAAATACTGCAAGTTCGATCTCCTGTCCGAAGCAACACCCATAAGCTCTGATCAGATCATAATCGATACCCTCAGTCGCAGTCTATCAAGACGAATGCCAAATACCTATATGGTTACAGGATTGACGGGAATTGCAGTGGTGATCCACACTGATTTGATGTACGCACAGGTCCTGGGGGCTGAGGCATAGGATTGGATCAGCGGATCTTCATTGCATGGAGGGTTTGCCACGAGAAGGCTGCAAAAACCTGGCCGTCCTACTCAGAGATCGTATACAATAATGCCACAAGTTCGATCCAGAGGAGCAATTGATAGAGTTATGATAATAAGGCCAATTTATGCATCAAATATTTAATTTTGTATCATTGATCGACGACGGTAAAGGCGTCCTGCTTGATCTTTACCCCCCATACAAATTTATGTCTGCAAGACCAAAGTCCATGTTGAGGACCACGATGAAGAAGTCTCTTGGGGCAAAAACCCTCCTCTATCCCACGCCGGTCTGCGTGATCGGAACTTATGACGCTACAGGCAAGCCCAATGCAATGACCGCGGCATGGGCTGGCATCTGCTGTTCCAATCCACCGTGCGTTGGCGTTTCTCTTCGCAAGGCCACTTATTCTTACGGAAATATCATGAATCGAGAGGCATTCACCGTTTCTATCCCATCAGAGGATTACGCCAAGCATGCGGATTATCTCGGCCTGGTATCAGGAAGGAATGTGGATAAATTCGCAGCAAGCGGGCTGACGCCGGTGAAAAGCGAGCTTGTAGACGCGCCTCTGGTCAAAGAGTTTCCTGTGGCTTTGGAGTGCAAATTGAACCGCTTTGTGGAGATCGGATTGCATACCGAGTTTATCGGAGAGATTATAGATGTCAAGGCAGATGAGTCGTGCCTAGGTGCGAACGGTCTGCCTGATATTGAAAAGGTTCGACCAGTTCTTTTTTCTCCGGAAGGGCGCGAGTATCATGGTGTGGGGAGGTCAATTGGGAAAGCATTCCATATGGGAAAAGAGCTCATGGCGCCATAAATGGTAAATTAGTGCGGAAATATTAATCCTCCACACAAATTACAGGATGGAGATGTTTGGCGGTGGTCAGACTCTTCGCTACAGGGAATATGGAAGTCAATGGTTGTATCACTGCTCCCAACTCCAGGAGAGCTTCGGCATAACCGAGAAGAGGCTGATATCCAGAGCCAAATATGTCCAGGTTGCGGCAGAATAAAAAGAGCCAGAATGCAGGCAAAGTAGTACCTGCCAAAAGAAAGCCAATGAAATATTCGCAAAAAACAGACAAGTGGAGATATTTGCGGTAAGAGCTGCCGAATCCCTTCACAAGCCTGGGATGACGCTGATTGGAATCACGTTCCTCTTCCCGTTCGCAGTTGACCGGATCGGAAAAGACAACAGTTGGGCGGCTCAGAGCTGGTGGGCTTTCAGGCCCACCATGCTATCGTGGACACTAATATAGTAGTTTGGAAGAGATTATGGACATGCAAAGGATCGCAGGAGATACGATCTTTGAGTCCTGATAACAATAGAGTGGTATATGCAGTCCTGTGCATAGTGCTCATGGATATGGTCATCGGTGACGCGCTGGCAATAGCGGTGAATGATCCAGACCTCAACGTTTCGGAAGAGGGCCTGGGCCAGACTGTAAAGATAGGGGCGATATACAACCTGGAAGGGTCACAGTCTCCCCTGGATCTGCCGTCGGCCAATGGAGCAATGCTGGCAGTCAAAGAGATTAACGCCCATGGTGGAATTAACGGCAGAGAGATCGAGCTCATCTTATGTGATGGGGAGAGCGATTCTGCAAAGGTTCGGGGATGCGCTGAAGGTCTCATCGAGAAGAATGTCTCGGCAATTATGGGCTTGAGCGATACGGATATGGTTCTAGCTGCAGTACCAGCGGCATCTGCTGCCGGGATACCATTTGTGACCTCGGGCGCGACCTCTCCTGAACTTCCAGAGGAGTACCATGGATTATTCCTGGCCTGCTTCGGCGATAATGTCCAAGCAGCAGCTACAGCCGAATATGCCTGCAATGAGATGGGGCTAAAGTCATGCACCCTTCTTGTGGATGGCGATATGGAGTTTGCACGAGTCCTTGCCGGCTCCTTTAAGGAGAGATATCTTGGTCTGAGAGGTGAGATCATCAGGGAATCATTCGTAAACAGCATGGATCTCGTAAACCTGAGCCAGGCAATTTTGGATGAAGATCCTGATATGATATACCTTGCAGCTGGACCCGAGGATGCAGCATACATTATAGAGATCTTGCGCAAGACTGGGATCCAAAGTCCGATATTTGGAGGCGACAGCTTCGATTCACCGGAGCTGAAGATGGCGGGAATGGGCAGTATCGTCTTCTCGACGCATGCCCTGCTCGATGAGAACTCCTCCAGTGCAGGGGATTTCGTGAGGGCTTACCGGGCAGAGTACGGCTATCCCCCTGAAAACGCTTTCTCTGCGTTGGGATATGATACAGTCAACCTTCTGGCTGATGCCATAGACAGGGCTGACCCGGATAATCCCTCGGAGGTTATAGAGGCCCTTCTAAATACGACTGGACTTAAGGGAGTTACTGGAGAGATAAGCTACCAGAGCGGCAGCCGCATACCGAATAAGGATGTCACCATAACCTTGATGACCGATGGACAGATCACCGACTCAAGGATCGTCAGACCGGAGACTTCTGTCTGAGTCGTCATCTTTCCCAAGCAAGACGCCTGTGGTATCCAGCTGAAACATATAGCCCATAGTTAGCCCATAGCTGCCTGAGGAACCAGTTGCCATGCCAGCCGCAGATAGCACTGGATACAGTCTGCCGGCTCCTGGAATTTTTTTTGGCCCACCCCTTAGAGCTGGATGTCGTTTCTGAGGAAATCCAGGGGCCGCGCAGGGCGACGATGCCAATAGAGTTGATGAGTGTTTATGGGATTTGCCGCGTAGCCCGCACCGATGCGACAATCATGCGACACCAGTTCTCAATAATTGCTCTGAAATTTCAGTAGCAATGACTGGCAGCGAAATGCCAGTTAGCTATTTATCAAGACGGCTCTGCTAATAATGCCAGAGGAGTTCCATGGGCACGAAGTTAAAACAAATAGGCTTTCTAGTGATGGTATTGGAATTGACGGCAGCGATCTCTGTTGCTTATGGCGATCTTTCAGAGACTCGACGGGAATCGAGCGACCTGATTGGCGAGCCCTCCGTCGGTCTTGAACATCTGAATTACCTGACCGAAGAGTGGTCCCCATTCAACTACCTGGAGGACGGCAACGCCTCCGGTATATCCGTCGAGGTACTCGAGGCGGTCTTCCGGGACCTCGGGGTGAACCGTTCTCGGGCAGATGTTCGGATAGTCCCGCTGTCAGAAGGCTTCGAATCGGCCAGAAATGGCACAAATGCCGTTCTTTTCTCAATAGTGCGCACTCCTGAACGTGAGCCGTACTTCAAGTGGGCAGGGCCCTTCACCAGGTCCAGCTTTGTGCTCTTCGCACCTATTTCCAGCGATACTGCAATATCCGGTCCGGATGATTTTAATCGGTATCGCATCGGCGCGGTAAAAGACTCCATTGAAAACACACTACTGATCGATAAGGGCTACAACCGATCAAGCCTGATAAACGGCAAGACCCCCGAAGATCTCCTGAGGATGCTGGAGGCCGGGGAGATCGATATGTGGGCTACGGGCGATCTCACCGGACGATATCAGATGCTGAAGACTGCAAAAGACCCCGATTCATATGAGATGGTATATACTTTGAGCGAGAACGATTTCTACTTCATATTCAGCAGGGACGTCCCGGACGAGCTGGTACGAGCCTTCCAGAACTCGCTCGATTCGGTAAGAAGCAAGAAGGATGAATATGGGGTCAGCGAGTATGAGCGAATCATATACAAGCACCTCGGTGTAGGCTGCTCCAGGCAGACATTTCCTGATTATGCAGCTGTCGATCTTGTGAACTCGACTGCCGCGGCACTTGAGACGAATGCATCGGATACTATTTGGCGCATCAATGCCGGCAAAGCTCCCTACAGGGATCCGACTGACCCTGGCCTATACGCCTTCATCTACTCAGTCAATCAGACGATCGTCGCCCATGCAAACGATATCATGCTTGTCGGAATCGATTGCAGAGGAAAGACTGATGTTACCGGTAAACCGTTCCATGATGAGATTCTTGAAGGGGCACTGAAGAACAAGACAGGTTGGGTGGATTATGTCTATATGCATCCAGTCCAGCCAAATCTGTACCACAAGACCGCGTACTACCGATTGACAGAAGGAAGTGACGGGCTTCAGTATATCGTATGCAGCGGCAATTATAAGCTCTGTGAATAGAGAGATGGATAAAGAGATATATTGGGGCGACGCAAAATACGCTGCAGGACTGCAAGGCAAACGTCGCCTCTCTATTATTGTCAATAGACAAATGATTTTAATGAATACAATCGACCAAAATTGGGCGATACATTGTGGTGATAAGTTCAAATTCTTGGATTATTGACTATAATTTCCATTACTCCACTGCAATGATAAAATAGGGACGAGCCAGATGCCGAGATCTATCAGCTCACTTTTAGATCTCCGGCAGTAGCTCTCAATCGATCGCGTACTCTTGGGCACGACTGATCCATTTCAGATCGACCTCCGGGCAAGACATCGATCCGACGTGATCTGCAGTGTCACCTACACTTGGCCTTTGACGACGGTTAGACTCAGAGCGAGGTCCAGGCGCATTTGGTTGCGCACATCAGCGCGTCGTCCTCATCACCATTCGGACTGATGCAGGGTTCTCTTGAAGAAACTCACCATCTCCTGGAAAGCATCTTTGGCGGGCAGGCTTTGAGAAAGCTGACCATCCTCGATCATGAATCCATGAGGCTGTCCCTGATAAACTTTCATCTCGAAATATTTTCCTGAGTCGTTCAGAGCTATCGCATATCTGTAAATGTCGGATATATTGCTGGCCTGATCGTGGGTGCCATGGATAATGAGCATTGGTGCGCTTAGCTGATCTACGAATTCAGCTGGCTGTGATTGGTTGGAGAAGCCCCTTGAGTACGGAAAACCATACCATGCCACACCCGACTTAAAATCCTTCATATGGGGCAAGAATAACATGGTATATCTCCCGCCAGCGCAAAAGCCTGTGAGCCCAATGCTGCTATTATCGACATCCTTCCTCGACTTGAGATAAGCAACGGAATCGGATATCAGCTGTCCGACAACATCGTCGCCGGGAGTACGGCTGAAATTCTGCCACTCAGGGGCCATAACCACAAATCCTTCCGAGGCCAACATATCGATCATCGTTTTATATCCAGGCTCCAGGCCGCGGAATGAGTGGATAAGGACCACTGCCGGCAAACTCACATCTGATGCCGGTGCTGCCAGATAGGCTGGATACTCGTCGCCTCCGCTGACAATCCGCATTGATTCGTTCCTTGCCGGCAATGATGTCTCGTGCGTCTCCAAACACCCTGACAATCCAACAAGGGACATCAAGAAAATGCAGGCAAATAATCTCTTCATGACCGTATATTATCATCATTAATACTATTAAAAATTGAGTGTAGCCGGCATATCAGGAAGATTTTAAATATTGCCCATCGATCTCCGATTCCACCATCATATCGGTTGGAGATGACCCGCATGCTCAATCTAAAGAAGCTATGCAGCACGCTGGAAGCAGGCTGATCTCAAAATACTATTCCTCAAGGCATATCATAGTGTATTATGTATAAAACTTATAAAAATATATGAGATGCGTCGGATACGTGAAGAGAGTATATAAAATATTAAAAATGAGCCAAAAGGATCTTGCACTCTACTCTATAACCCTGGTGACCACAAGCCTCCACTCCATACCATGAAGTCCGGCAGTCGTCCAATAGCACTCCTTGTTAACTGACATATTGTTGCCTTCGACTACCTGGAAGTAGCTATAGTAGCCATGTCCGGACCGCTCGGCCACAATCCTGCGCCCCAGCTCCAGGAGGTCGGAAAACTGCCTGTAAAGCTGATCCTCAAATAAGTTGTTTCCGATCTGGCTTGCATCCTCGTCATAGATAAGCCAGCCATCAAGATCCATTAGCCAGAAGCTGTAGGCGGAAGAGTTGCCCCGATCATTCGTATCGGATTTGAGCATGTGAGATGCCAGCTCATCAATGATATTGCCAGGAACAATGATTGCACTGACGCCTCCCATGAACTCGCCTCCAGGGGAGAATACCGGATACGCCATGGACGTGCCGTTATACCCTTCCAGAAGCGGGATCTGTCTGCTGAGAACGGGGATCTTGGCCTGCAATAGACGTGCTATATGTTCTTGGCCGCTTATATCAGAACCCTCGATGCCCTCGCTTCCGTTGACTTGAGCTGCAATGACCCGTCCATCCTTGCCGAATGTGATTGAGTTTACAAAGTTGGAGTTCGTGTCAATCAAGCTGCGAAGAACCTCATGGGCAGCGGCACTTCCCAACCCCGTTGTTGAGAGATCTTGAGCTGCATCAGATAAGTCCAGATCCGAATCGGTCAGTTCGCCCTGCAGATCAGCCTGAGTCTGAAGCAGCATAAAGAGCATATCTGCCTCAGACTCTGCGACTGACGGCCTGTCGTCAGGCACATCCTGGCCGCAAGAATTCATTGCGCATAAGAGCAGGGCAGCTAGAGTAACCGCTGAGGCAAATATCAGTAGCCTTTCTTCTGGCCATTTCTTCTTATTCATACATCGTCCCTCGGTTTGCTACCAATACTCATTCGAGATTAATTGCTTTTTGGATGGTGGCCTAATTCATAAAAAGTCTCAAAAAGCTCAGCACCAGACCGAAACTCTTTATTGGCCAAAAGCCAAACGTATTACGCGATTGATATGGCCAAATTATCAGGCGAGCCTGGAGAACTATCCCTGAAATTCTGCTCTGGCAGAGGCATCGACGAGTTCAAGCAGAAGTTCACGCTCACAAATACCGAGACAGCAGCTTTTCTGAGAGAGCTTGCCCAGGAGATTGAGACGGGAGGCGAAGTTGAAGTCGCTCATGGTAGCATATCCATCTCGGTCAATCCCGCGCCGCCTATCGAGGTCGAAGTGGAGTATGAGGAGGACGAGCTTGAGATCGAGATAAAGCTCAAAGCGACTTCCTGATGTGGCCTTCTGATAGATCCCCACATCTCCTTTCAGCCGTCGGTTACGAATCCCTCATGGACTGGCCATGAAGCTCTAATGGCGCCGGCTCTTCGAGACCATTCATGGCAGCTGCATTTCCGGCGCCAACTGAAGCATCTGCCCCGATACACCCTTCAATCGGTTCTGCCCAATTGCCAATTTCGCTGCCTGTTTTCCTGACCCCTCCATACGTTTGCTTCCATGACCGAAAAATGCTCCTCTCGGCAAAAGACAATCATCAATCAGGCCCTGAAGTTCAGGCTGATGCGGTCCCAGTCCGACTCCGCTCCGCACACATCAATGGCTCTTGCCCTTACCTCAAGACAATCCACCGATCTCCAGGTATGATAGACAACCACTTCCTCTCCTGTTGATGCCAGGCCGGTCTGAGTGGTCCCATCATCCCAATCGATATAGAAGTAGAATCTATCCTTATCTGGATCTTCGCCAACCAGGGTGAACTTCGCCTGCTCTCCAACCGAGATAAGCCCAGGTCCAGAGAACGAGCGCACCTTCGGTTTATTGTTCGGCCTGAACTCCGTTTCGACTACCATACGATCATCGCATACGCACTTACATCCCTCACAACTGCAGGTGTTATGTTCACGATACTTATTACCACATTCGTCTGTGTAGCTCCTGCCGTAGGCCTGTTGCTCTTTGCATTGAGAAGATCTGCATTTTATCGGAGTTAAGCGGAAATCGACACCGCTGGCATTGCCATTATGATCAGTTGTAACGACATGGTAAGCCGACAAGCCGTCAGATAGATTGTAGCACTCGGCGCCGTACACCCTTATCCGGTAGCTTGTGTCTGGGCAGAAATGGCACCCGGAGTCCTGGCCAGCAACCGGACCCATAGCATAGTAGCCAGACTCGTTGGTCGTATAGCATACATTGCAGACATCCGGATCCTCGTCATCGCAGACGCCGACGCCCTCAATGGGGCTTCCCGTCTTGGCGTCGAATACCCTCCCAGAGATTATGCCTGTGCAGATCTGCTTGGCGTCCAGGTAAAAGTCGACTGTCATATTTCCTTCTGCGTCGGTGGTGACCTCCTTGCTGGCCGATTCGTAACCTTCGGCACTGCAGGTGACGTTATACGCGGTGTTCGGGCAGAGGTTGCAGATTGGAGATCCGGCTTCGTAGTATCCGGTGCTGTTGGTTGTGGGACAGGCTATGCAGGAATTCACGACATCGATCGCTGCAGACTTTATCGGCAGTCCGGTATCGGCATCATAAACATGTCCAGATACATCGCCGTTGCACGGCGATGAGGATATCCTGCGGATATAATAGCGCTCTTCTTCTGCTATGGAGACGTACTTGTCCTTGCCGCAGCCGTAGATCTCAACACCTTCGCCGACCTGGATGCTGTCGTCATGATATCCCCTGGTGGATGGAAGGCCTGAATAAACCTCAACAACTTCCGCGCTCGGCCTCTGTCCGCTCTCCACTTCATCTAGATCCACCACCCAGATCTCACATATCTCATGGCCTTGCGCTCCCCAGCAGAGGTCTTTGACCTCAACGCAGGTGCCTCGAAGCTTGACTTCCCGGCAGTCATCAGCAACATCGTCCGGTTGATATATCTCGAATTGTGCATCCAGCCACTCCGTCTCATCGCATACGGTTCCAGTATCCTGATTTATGAGCTGAAGCTTGGCAGAAAACCACCCATTTGGGGCATTCTCTGGAATCCTTACGTCGATTTGGCTCCCACGGTTCCAGTAGCCGAATTGATCCGTACGATAGCTTGGCGTCCTCTCGGTCTTGCTGTTGGAGTAGATATCCCCGTCAGGAGATCTCAGCAGCAGAACTCCCTTAAAGTCGGCCTCATAGTTGAGATGGCTCTTGTACTCCATGTCTGCCAGAATTATCTGGCCGGTCGTGTATCTTCCGTCGCTTATGTCGTACTTCAATATCTCTCCGCAGCCCCCTGTCTCCTGATCAGGACCGTCTGAATCGCAGTCTATCTGTTTTACATTGGCAAAGACAATCCAAAGGGCACCCTCGCTCCATTCTCCGCCGAACTCATAGCATCTCCCTTTCACCAGATCGTTGACCGCACTGCACTCTCTGCCTCGAACGGTTATCACTCTGCCTGGAGAGATTTCCAGGACATCTCTTGGATTCTCGATAACCTTCTTTATCCTGACCTTTGCATAATAATCAGGCTGGCTGCCGGCCGGGCTGCAATGTGGAGTCTCAACTACCTCGCCCTGCACCAAGACAGGCGATTTCCCCTCATCAGCTGCCCGTTTCAGCCGGAAGTCGAGGACGCCCATGCCATCGACATCTGTAACCAGGGATTTTGTCTCTTGCAGATAGCCGTCAGCGCTACAGGTCACCGGGCTGTAGACCAGGCCGCATATATTGCAGCCAGGAGCAGCCAGCTCGTAGTATCCGCCTGCGTCCGTGGACACCGCGGACTGGCAGTGCAGACCGAAACTAAGTGAAGCGCCGGCAATGGCAAGCCCCGTATCATCATCGATTACATGCCCTGATATGACTCCCTTGCATATCGATTTCTTCAAATAGTAGCTCTCAGATCCGTGCAACGTCACCGAGCAGCCATCTTCCGCAGAGTAAGATCCATAGACATCGACTTTATCCCCACTCTCGATGCCTGATTCGACACTGCCCCAGACCGGCGGAGAGATCGCCTGGTAGGTGGTCACCTTCACCGGGGAGACGCAGGGATTTGGCCCTTGAAGAAGCTTATCGACGGTAACCATCCAGTGCGTCGGAGCCCCGGGCATAAAACCCTCTGAGTGCTCCACAGCTGTTCCTTCAAACCGGATCTCAGCAGGGCTCCCACCTGCTCTGACCTGATATTGGACATAATCGAAAGCGGAGTACGTCGCTGGAATCGGCTGGTCTTTCTTAGAGGCGTACAGATCGACAGAGACATATGCATGGGACCAATCCGCACCGATATCATCCTGCAACCTGAAGCAATGGGTTCCGGTGCGAGATTGACCGGTGACTATCTCGAACTCATCGTCCGGGACGACAGTAACCTCATCAGGGCCACCTGTGCTGAAGCGGTCTACGGCAGCATTGATCTTGCCGCGATCGTTCTCACCAAGGTCATACTCCACACAAAACTCGAATGTCGTCCTCTCCCCAGGTGCGATCTCACTCTCTCACCGGGATTATATCAAGGATCTTGATCTTTGGCTGAGCATCGCCTGATGTGGCAGGCCCCGAGACGATCACCTCGACAACAGATGGGGAGCTGTATTCAACCATTCCTTCCCAGCTTCCTGCTCCCTTCCCGTTCATAGTGGCAGTGACGTTGTGGTATCCATATTCCAGCTCAATCCCCAGCACGCCGCTATTGTCGGTTATGCCCAGAAAGCCGCCATCGGCATAGACAGAAGCTCCAGCTAAAGCCGCATGGCTCTGGTTGACCACTGATACGCTCAATCCGCATTTCTGATCACGCGTTAGCGCAATTGTGAATCCATCTGCAGTTGTGTGATTCAGATATCCGGACCAATTGCCCGAAGAATAGCCAGGCCTGCTGGCCTGGGATGAGTGCTGGCCGTCTGTCAGCCCGATCTCCAGGCTGCCGTCAGGTCCGGTCACCCCCACCTGGGGTTTGTCGTCAACAACGATCTCCGCACCCTCTATGGGATCGCCATGAGAATCTGTCACCAGAACTGTGAAGCTGTACATCTCCGGCTCCGGCGGCGGACTGGATAGGGGAATGAGATGGAAGTCGCAGGTAGCATCTCCACTGACATCTGTGATGATGCTGATACCAGCCTGCTGGTAGCCATCGGCACTGCATTTGACATAGTAGCTTGTCGTGGGGCACAGGGAGATATCCGGGCTGGTGATGGAATAGCGCCCATCTGCATCGGTCTTTGGGCATATGTTACGGCAGTTGGGATCCACTGTCGCCCCCGATACAGGCAGGCCGGTCGCAGCGTCAACGACTTGACCACGCAGTGTACCGGCGCAAACGGAGTCTGGCGTGGGTGTTGGACCTGGCTGCAGCTCGCATTGTCCTGACATCAGGGACACGAGGTCGCAGGACCTGCCGTCCGGCAGATCACAGTAGCATAGACCGTCTGTGCCCACCCTCAATCTGCCAGCAGAGGCCTGACAGGCCGCCGCTCCTTCGCTGTATTGGCAGGGCGAAACGTCGTCCTGCGGATTTGGATAGGGCTCCTCATGAATGTATTCAGACCATTCCTCCCACATCTCCACAGATTGACGTTCGTATTCCTGATAGTAATCCTGATATCCGCCAAATTGAGCATGGACAGATATCGTAAGGCAAACCAATAAAATTACGGCTAAAGATATAGATCTCAAAAAATGGATAAAATGGATCGCATTGTGGCTGCTAAAAAGGTCATTCGGATATCCGTCAAGGTTCATGCAATTCCCCCTCTTCTATCATCAGATAGACTAACTAAATGCTCTTTATCAGGATAAACGTTTCCCTTTTGCGGAGATCGTTTCAAAGACTGCGTATCTATCTTCACCATCTCTCTTCGCTTATAGCGTCGTGGCGCAGGGATAGAGATAACTCCGGTCTTCAAGCCGGATATGAATCGTAACCTCACTTATGCTTTAAACCATTTACACTATATCTGCATAAAGGATATTGTGCTCAAGGCTTCCAAGTTCAGGCTCTATCCCACAAAGTCTCAGATAGCCACTATGGAGCGAACGCAGGATGTGTGCCGCTGGACATACAACCAGACTCCAACATACCGAAAGAACGCCTGGGAGAAAGAAGGCAAATCGATATCCAAATATGAGATGCATAACTATCTGCCCAGATGATTTGGTCTAATAGCTCTTGAGGATCTTAACATCAAATGCATGGTGCATAATCACAACCTGGCAAAAAGCATTTCAGACGTAAGCCTGGAATATGCCGGTAACCGCAACATTGTACAGGGCTGCAAGTGCCAGTTCGATGGTGGTGCTGGCGGATCCAAGAAATACGTCCAAGATGTGCTTGAGAGGAGGTACTTTTGTTAATGAGCCGCTTTCCGAAAGAGTCCATAATTGTGCTCAATGCGGGCCGTCAATGGATCGAGATTGCAGCGCGGTGATAAACATACTCAGATTGGGACTACAATCTGTCGGTGCAGGGAGCCGAAAAAGCCTCTTCCTTCAGGGCGGGGAGCAGTCACCTCTCGCCACATTGTACTACATGCAGTACTTCTGGCATCGTGCCTGTCAGCCTACGACTTTTCGGTCAATTTCCATTCACTCTTCCCAGATCGAGGACTACCAATAATCCTCGTTGAACAAAACCCATAAATATGCCTAAATGAGCATCCTCTTCGGCAAAGAGGCCGTTTGCATGAAGATCGCTCTCGTTGGTGGAACTGGTGACATTGGAACAGGTTTTGCCGTTCGTTGGGCGGCGAATCACGAGATCATAATAGGGTCCAGAAAGGCCGAAAAAGCCGAAGAGAGCGCCAGGGTCGTCATGCAAACGCTCGACCAAGTGGGTAGAGTCTGCGGAACTGATAACGCCAGCGCCATTGCTGCGTCGGATGTGGTAGTGCTCTGCATTCCTTTTGAAAATATCCCATCGGTGACCCTGGATTTGAAGGATTGCTACAGCCATCAACTAGTCATATCTCCCATAGTTCCCATGAGATACAACGGCAGATTCTTCCAGTATTGTCCGCCTCCAGAGGGGAGCGCAGCTCTTCAGGCCAAATCCATGCTTCCCGACGGCACGAGGATTGTGTCAGCCTTTCATACCATTTGCGCCGCGGCTTTGCAGGCCAAAGAAAGGGAGCTAATAGCCGATACTCTTCTTTGCGGCGACGACTGCCAGGCTATAAAATTGGCGGCAGGGCTTGCCAGGGAGATCAAGAGCTTGCGGCCTTTGGAGATCGGGCCGCTGGAGACCTCGCCTTTGGCTGAAAGCCTGACCCCGATGCTGCTCAATGCCGCCCGCAAAAACAAGATCAAGGACGCCGGCATAAGAATAGTCTCGGAGAGAGAGTAGCTCTCAGGTTTCGCTTCCTGGTAAATCATATCAACAATAGCCGCCACAGTGCAGCCTGATGAGGACGATCTGAAGATAAGCGCGGCAAGAGATATTCTTTTCAGCCTGATCGATTCCGGAAGGGCGATTGAAGGCATCAATGAGAGCCGGATAAAGATAGGAAGCGTTGTGGCGCTTAAGTGCATGGCGAATGCTTAAGCCATCAGTGAGATAATCTAAGCGCTGAAGACCGGATTCATCAGGTCATTTCATCTTGTTTTCATCCGGGAGACGAAGGTCCCGGCATTTGCATTGTAATGAACCCTCCGATCTGCATATACCATAATTTGGGGGCAAGAACTATAACTATGAGGCAAAGTAAATTAATTAGAAAAAAAGATGATTAGGGCGGTACATGATTTGACAGAAAAGGAGGCTGAAAGCATTTATCCGGTCATAGAGCTCGTTGGGTCGTCTGCAACAGGCTGGGAGGATGCAGTGAAAAACGCATTAGACACCGCATCCGAATCGCTTTGGAACCTCAGAGTAGCTGAAGTCAGGGAGCTGGATGTGAAGATAGACGAGAAAGGAAAGATATCTGAGTACAGGGCCAAGGTCAGACTGTCACTCAAATACGATGATTGGAAGGTGGATATGGGCTGGAAGGTTCCTAAGGGCAGCTCGTCTCAGAATCCCTAGAGATTCATTGCAGTCCACGACCAAAAACCGAAGTATAATGCCTGCATATTGAGCATTCACATTTCCCTGCTATCCAGATACCATCCTTCAAGCCCCGGTATTTGCAGTCATTTTTTTTGCGCTCACATATCCCCGGTTCGATAGCGCAGCGCCCAGCAGCTGCGCTGTTTTCCTGAGATATGACTATCAAGGGCCACCGAGCGATGATCTGCAGGATCAAGCCCCACGAAGATGCGAGGATGCTGTAAAGGAAATCGCCGTTTAAGTATGTGAGAGAGATCTTTTGCCAATTACCAAGAGATGAGACATTATAGTTTAAATCAAATCCGATTTAAATGGTTGAAACTGAGGCAATCCACATGCGCGGACTTCAACTGCTGCTGCTCTTCCTGCCTGTTGCCATCCTGTCAAATTGGGCTCGCATAAGCGATATCCTCGTCTTTGCCACCTCAGCTCTGGCGATAATTCCACTGGCTAAGCTGCTTGGCGAGGCCACGGAGGTTCTGGCAGAGAAGACCGGCCCACGCATAGGCGGGCTTCTGAATGCCACATTCGGAAACGCTGCGGAGTTGATCATCACCCTTTCAGCCATTCGAGCCGGCCAAATTCAGCTGGTACTGGCATCGCTTACCGGCTCGATCCTGGGCAACCTCCTCCTGGTGCTGGGATTTGCCATGCTCCTTGGCGGCCTCAAGAACGGCAGACAGATGTTCGACCGCCGCCACGTGGATACCGATGCGACCATGACTGTCCTGGCATTGATCGCCATGAGCGTCCCCTCACTATTCAGCCTCCACATCGCTGACTCCATGCGCATAGAGAAGCTGAGCCTGACGACTGCTGCCGCCATGCTAATCCTTTACATTCTATTCGTGGTCTATACACTAAGAAGCTGCACTGCAGAAAAATGCGATGCTGTGACTGTTAGAGAGGCCCTGCCGGTACATGTATGGAGCTTTGGGACCGCTTCTGCCATCATGGGCCTATCCATGGCCGGCATCGCCCTTATGAGCGAGCTACTGGTGGCATCGGTGGAAGCGGTCACTGATACACTCGGCCTGACACCCTTTTTCGTCGGCATAATAATAGTCCCCATCATCGGAAACGTGGCCGAGCACTTGGTTTCAGTCCAGGCGGCAAGACAGGGTAAGATGGACTTATCGCTGTCTATCGCCCTTGGCTCCAGCCTGCAGATCGCCCTCTTTGTGACCCCGGTGCTGGTTTTTGCCTCGCTGATCTTGGGCAGCCCCCTTACCCTTCAATTCAATCAGCTTGAGCTGATCGCCCTGACCGCAGCCTCCATGATCTCCGCGCTGGTCTCCTTGGACGGCGAGTCCAACTGGCTGGAGGGGGCCATGCTCCTGGCCGTTTACGGAATATTGGGGCTGGCATTTTTCTTCCTGCCCCTGAAGCTCTAAATCCGCAACTCAGGAATGAGAATAGGCTTTTTTTAAAGCGGCAGGAATTCCCATGCCGAAATGTCACATGAGGAAGATTCAGATCGATTCATCTCCACCTCAAAGGCAGGATGCATCGTATCGGAAATGAGCTGCCCAATAACTCCCTGCTTTGGCACTAACGGCCAACAGATTAACTCCAAAAAGCTGCATTAGCGACGACGAGGGCGCTTGAGCAGATGTGGAAAGCCGGACTGGATCCAGAGCCAGTTATAGAAAAGCAGGCAGAAGACCCCTCTCCTTTAGGGGAGGGGATGAATGCCGTAAGTTAAGCAGAAAACTATATATCTTAATAATAGCTTAACTATAACTATGCTTAAGGCATACAAGTTCAGGCTCTATCCAACGAAGTCCCAAAAAACCCGAATGGATCGAACGCTGGACTTGTGCCGCTGGACGTACAACAAGACCTTAGAGATTAGGAAGGCTGCATGGGAGAACGAAGGCAAGTCCCTATCCAAGTATGAAACTAACAACCTATTGCCTGCTTG
>Ga0208940_1000979_pt1 | contig 32066 bp, 21 predicted proteins | sample AD_JPNNA6_MetaG_FD_184445 | JGI IMG/M metagenome (GOLD analysis project Ga0208940, IMG submission 184445) | Active sludge microbial communities of municipal wastewater-treating anaerobic digesters from Japan - AD_JPNNA6_MetaG (SPAdes) (version 2) | ecosystem: Engineered > Bioreactor > Anaerobic... | reverse complement strand
GGTGCTCGTCGGCACAACCATTGCACACATAGGGCGCCGTCAGCAGCTTCGCGCAGCGTTCCTCGACAAAGTCCCCACAGACCTTGTTGCACAGGGAACAGGCGCTGCAATGCCGGAGACAATCGGGTCTGTCCATGCACAACTGAACCTTGTGGCAGGTGTGCCGATGAATGCACCGGTTGCGAATCCGTCCGACCGCTCCCTTCTCGCTAGGCACGGAGCGGGTTCTGATTTCCCTTGAGATGCAGGAACGGGATTTGCCGAGGCGGGCGGCAATCAGCCGTATGGAATGTCCCTGCCGTAGAGAGACTTCAATTTCGATCCGATCCTCATGCGTGAGGTGTTGATGTTTGCTCATTGGGTTCTCCTTATGTTGCTGGGTTGCCCCAGGGTTGGTCAGGAGAATGACCCAAAAACTTGGCAGACTAAATGCCCCCCCCTCCCCCGGGGGAGGGGGGGGAAGAGGAGTTGCGGATTCCCTCCCTCATCAAACCCTGAGGGTTTGGCAGACTAAATGCACCCGCACCATTTGGCAGACTAAACGCACCCCCAAGAGACCCCGGGGGGTGCATTTACTTTGTCAATTGACCCCATGGTTCACATATTGCAATTTGTGAATTCACTTATTGCAATATGTGAATTCACTATTTATAGTACATGAATGGACCGCTGCGCCACACTAACCGGTGCATTTTTTGATGATAACGCACCGCCACAACACGACGGAAGGGCCAGGGTGCGGGAAAGAACAGAGATCAGGCGAAAACCGCTGAACCATCAACCCGGACAGCATGGAGGCATTCCTCTATAAAAACAGCCCGCCGGGGTACAACCTCCACAATCTTTCCGGAAACCGGCTTCACTGAGGCCGGCTACAGAAGGGCCGGGCCTTGTCCACTGTGCGCAGCACAACTCCGACCGACAAGGACGGGTCAACAGGAGGGCAAGTAAGGAACGGCCTCAAGGTATGGCGAACCGCCTGCCAGAATTCTGAAGCCCTTACCACTGCCCCTAAACCCCAAACCCTCGAAACAGATTTGTTTTTCTTTTTTTGCTGTCCTGCATCGGATATAGTACCGACACACACTGGAGGTAGGCTGTGAAAAGATTGTTGGGTATCGGACTTCTGCTTCTGCTCTCCGCCGCGGCGTATGCCACACCCGCAAACACCCCCACCTTGGACGGGCGACCCATTGAATACGATGCCGCCGACCTCCGTGGCACATTCCAAGGCGAATCCACTTGGGGAGTCAACGGTACGCTCTCCAACCTGTTCGTCACGTGGGATGCCACCTATCTTTATGTGGCCTTGCAGGCGTGGCAAGCCGACAACAACAAGCTGGTTGTCCTGCTGGATGTGGATCCCGGTGCCGGCACCGGCGCCACCACCACCACCAATTGGACCAGCGTAGAACCCAGCTTCATCAAATATAATGACTACGGCTGGGAAGATGCTTCCGGTAGCTTCGGCCTCGATTACATGCTCGCCAGCGAGGGGTTTTACAACAACGCCATTCGCGTAAATTATGACGGCACCGAGACACCCTCCACCAACAATCTGGAATCGCTGTTCGATGCCGGCAACGGCGGCACCCCCACCGGTGCGCCGGTGGACATGGCCAGCGTGAACGATGCCACCCACTGCCCGCATAAGGGTTTTGAGGCGCGCATCCCTTGGGCCGTGCTCTACGAAGGCACTCGCTGGGGCACCGTGGAAGCTGGCGAAACTGTGCCGCGCGGCGCAACGCTGCACCTGCTGGCGGGCATTCATAACAACAATCCCGACAGTGCCTGGAGTTCGCCGGACACCATCCCCAACCAAACCGGCGGCGACTACACCAACGGCATCTGTGCCACGGTGGATTATCTGAATGTCACGGTGGACGCCAACAACGACGGCATTCCCGACATGCTCATGGGCGATGTCAACGCGCCCTATATCCGCACCGCCATGGGCGCCATGGGCGGCGCGTTTATCTTTGTGGTTTTCAACGAAACCATCCAAGCGGTCACCGCCGAAAACACCGCCAACTGGAGGGTGAATGGCGCTGCGCCCAGCGCCGTCACGGTGCAAGGCCCGGCGAGCGTTATGCTGGAGTTGGCCGCGCCCATCGCCACCAACTTTGTGGTGATCCAGGCCAACGGAATTGAGGATACCGCCAACAACTCGCGCACCACGGAGTATTGCCTCGAACCGGCCGCCAGCGGCATCCCGCAGGCCGTCGAAGTGACATTCCAAGTCAACACCAACTCGGGCATGGGCATCAGTAGCACCCATGCCCGGCCCTCGGCTTTCTTCCTCAATGGTTCTCTGTTGCCGTTGGAGTGGGGCTATCCCCCGCTGGAAACCACGCCGCTCGCGCCGTTGGTCGGCAGCAACGGCTGGGCCACGGCTACGGTCACCTTTCCGCCGGGCTCGCCGGCAACGCTCCACTACAAGTACAGCGCGCGCATCAACGGCACCAACAACTACGAAGCTATCCGCCTGACCGACTTCACCGAAACTTCGCGCATATTGGACTTGAACACCAACGGCACGGCCATGACCGTGGTGGATTATCTCGGCGCGGCGGCCCACCCGCTGCGCAACCACAGCGACACCAACGAACCTTCCGCGCAGAACCGCTTGTTCAACGATCCGCAGCGTGGCGATGCTGGCGTGCGAGTGCGCCGCGAAATTCTGTTCCAACTCGACCTCTCGTTGCGCAAGCGCGACAACCTTGCCCGCGTCATGGTTCTCGGGTCTGACCCGCTCAGAGGCTTTAATTCGACGGGCAACAACGAGGGCGGCACCGCCAGCGATTATCCCGGCAATAGCGCCTACCTGCACTGGGACAACGCCGGCATTGAACTCTTTGACGATGGCACCCACGGCGACGCCACGGCCGGCGACGGCATCTACTCGCGCCTCTGGGCTGTTTCCACCAACGGGTTCGACGCAGCCGTGGAGCCCTACGCGCCGTACTCCCTCGTGGGCGGACACGAAGCCAATTGGCTGAACGACATCGCCGGCACCGAGCCCTACTTGGGTGAAGCATGGTGGATTGCCCGGCGCTCCCCGCGCAGCATGATTTATAAGTTCTATGTGCTCACTACCGGTGGCGCGCACCACGAAAGCCCCGGCAATAATCTGGAATATTACATTGCGGACCCCGACGAAACTGCCCCCATCGAACTCCCGCCTTTCCTCTGGGACAACGATGCTCTGCCCCCCCCACCCCCCGAAAATGCACCGGTTTTCATGGGGGTCACACCGAGTGGCACAACCGCCATCGTCCAATTTGAAAACGTCCTGACCGAGGGTGGCCACGGGATTCGCATCGCCACCGATCTAGCGGCAGCCAACCCGTTCGCCGACTACGGCCATCGCGCCACGCGCATTTCTACCAACGGAGGCCATGCCCAGTGGTCGGCCACCATCACTGAGGCCCAGCCTGGCCGCGAGTTCTACGCCGCTTACGCCGGGCCGGAGCCGGAGCTGACTAATCCACCGTCCTACTGGTATCCCAACTACAACATTCCCACCGCTGCGACAACCGTCCGGGTGTTCTTCTGCCAGTTCAAATCCGATGTCAGCGGAATGCGCAGCATGAACCTCACCGGCACGTTCAGCGGCTGGAACAACGGCCTGCCCATGTCGTTCGTGGGCGAAGGGACGTGGATGATTGACTTGGCTCTACCCGCTGCAAATAGCGGGGATGGCGTCAAATTCAAGCCCCGCGGAGGCCCCACGTTTAAATGGTATGAAACTGGTGGCGATTTCCAATTTATCCGCGGGACGGGCGGAGTCGCTGTCACCCCCCTCCCACCCGTTGCTGGCGAATCCCTCACCATCACCCTCGATGCTGCGGGCACTCCTCTCAGCACCGCGACCGATATCCGCCTCCATATAGGTTTCGATGGCTGGCAGAATGTGCAGAATAACCCGCGGCCCGCCATGAGCAATACCTCTGGCAGCACTTGGGAATATACTTTCGAAGTGCCTGCAGAATGCCAATATTCCATTGACTGGGTCTTCACCGATGGCACCGGGAGCACATGGTACAGCTTGGGCGACTGGCACGCTTTTATGGCCCCCTATTTCAACACCCCCGCCCCTTAGAAAGGAAAAACCATGCACAACAAACGCGCCTTCACTTTGATTGAACTGCTGGTGGTTTTGGCCATCTTTGCCATCCTGATTTCGATTCTGGTACCGGTTTCGATCAAGGCTATCGAGATGGGCAACCGCGCCAAATGCGTAAACAACCTCAAAAGCATCGGTGTGGCGTTCACCGCCTATGCGTCGGAACATGGCGGCGCGCTGCCCCACCACAAGCCGCTGCCGGAAGGTGGCGCTGGTTTCCAGGAAACGCCGGACTTTTCCGCCATTGTCACCAAGGTGTACACCAATGGCTATGTCACCGACTTGCGCGTTTGGGTCTGCCCCAGCGATAAAAAGGATGGCAATTCCGGCGTCTCGGTGGCCAAGGATATCGGCTCGTTCCGTTCACAGCAGGGCAATTGCAGCTATATGTATATCTCCGGCTACCATCTGATGCGCACCCCGGAATCACTTGCCGTGGCGCCCCTGCTTTGCGATGAGGCCAACGCTCGCGAATACGGTCCCGCCACTCCCGGCGCGATGCCCAAAATCGGCCCCGACGACAACCACGGCGCCAACATCCGCAACGTACTGTTTCTGGATGGCCACGTCGTGACGTTCAAGGATGCCGATGCCGCCAACGCCATCTTTGACAACCTGCGGAAGCCGGAACTGATTTGCAGCGTGGACTGATCCCGCCCCTGTGCGCCACGAAGCCGGGCTGCGTCAGCGGGCCGCCGGGCGGCGCAGCAGAAACAGCGCGCCGCCCAGCAGTGAATAGACCAGCGTAATCAGCACATAGACCAGCGCCAGCGAGAGCGCCTGTTCCCGGCTCGCGCCCGCCTGCGCAAAAAAGAACACGTAGAGGCTGTCGCGCACGCCAATGCCAAAAATGGAAATGGGCAAGGCTTCGCCCAGCGTGATCAGCGGCACGAAAATACAAAAGTAGATGAACGCCACGGGCCAGTTCAACGCTTGCGAGATGCAGAAAATAATCACAATGGCCAGCATCTGGAACAGCAGCGAGGTGCCGAAAACCCGCGCCAACAAGCCGCCGTTGGCGCGGTAGCCCGCCAGCGAATCCAAAAACCGGTGCAAGAAGGCGTCCAGCTTGCGCAGCCGGTGCAACCGCAACGCCTGCCAAATGGCGACCAGCCACGTGCGCTGCACCACCGCAAACACCAGCCCGGCCATCAGCCCGAAAATCAACACCGGCAGCCACAGAATCCGTTTATCCGGCAGCCGCGACCACCCGATGGCCGAAAACACCAACCCCCAAATGGCCAGCGCGAGAAAACCAGTCAGCCGGTCGGCGAAGACCGACGCAAAACTTTTGGCCGCGCCGCCGTGCCGGCTGGCATCCACCACGCGATAGGAATCGCCGCCAATGCTGGACGGCAAAAACAGATTGAAGAAGGTGCCGATCAGATAACTGACCAGCAACGACCGCAACGGCACCCGCACGTCATCCGCGCGCAGCAGTTGTTGCCATTTCCACGCGCTGATGGCGGTGTTGAACAGCAGCAGCGCGTAAATCAACGGCAACCAGCCCCATTGCAAATCCGTGAGCGCCCCCCAAAAGCTCGCCCAGTCCGCCTTGCGATAGAGCAGCGCCAGCAGGCCGCTCATCACCAGCAATTTGCCCAGCAACGTCAGTCGTTTTTTCAACCGGGCACCTGCCGGGTTTTGATGACGCGGGCGGGCACGCCCACGGCGATGGAATGCGCCGGCACCGGCTTGGTGGCCACGGCGCCCGCGCCCAGCACCACGCGGTCGCCCAAGCTGGCGCCATCCAGCACCTTGGCGCCCGCACCGATCCAGCAATCCGCGCCGATGGTCAGTGGCCCCTTGGTGCAGGTTCCTTTCTGGAAAGCGAACGGTGTCGGGTCAGCCAAATCATATTCACCGCCGCTCAACAGATAGACAAACGCCGCCACCACGCTGTTGGGTTGCAGCGTGATTTGGTTGGCCGAAAAGATGACGCAATTGGCCGACAGACTGACATTGGCGCCGATCTCAATGTCGCCATTCTTGCAATAGATAAGTGTGTTGCGGCCCACATACACCCGCTCATGCAGAATGATCCCAGTGTTGCTGGTGCCTTTGGCATCCACGAGACAGTTGTCGTCCAGCACCACACCATCGCCCAGCACAATTTTGTGCGGATGGCGGATCGTCACATTTCGGCCAAACACCACCTTGCGCCCGCACGATTTGAACAGCGTGGGGTAGAGCTTCATCCGCAGAAACAGCCCCACCGCGCCACCGAGCCCCCCCAGCAACGTGAAGAGGATTTCCGCCCAGATCACCTTGCCGAGACCCATGTCGCCATACATCAGCGCCCGGTATGCGCCCGCGGCGGAACCCTGCGTGACCTCCTTCACCTTGTATTCGGCGCCCGTGGTCATCGTCCGTCCCAATCAACCATGCGGGAAATAGCGGCGGTGCCAGATGGCGATATTCATCAGGCCCCACAGCACGTGGTTATGGTTGTGCTGCATGTTCAAGTGCTCGGCAATCAACTGGTCCACAAAGGCCAACTCAAAGTCCTCGCGAATCAGCGGCGACTCATGCAGCAGGGTGGTCATGTAGTCCTTGAACTGATTGCGCAATAGGTTCTTCACGGGCAGGCTGTAGCCCTGCTTGCCGCGCCAGATGATTTCCTTGGGCAGGATGCCTTCCAGCGCCTTGCGGAAAATGTACTTGGTGGTCAGGCCGCGCAGCTTGAAGTGTCCCGGCACCGTGCCCATGTATTCCACCAGCCGGTGGTCCAGCAGCGGCACGCGTAGCAGCAGCGAGGACGCCAGGCTCAGCTTGTCGGCCTTCATCAACACGCCATCGGGCATCATGAAGCGCGTGTCCAGATAGGCATGCAGGTTCACCTTGTCGCGGGTGGCGCACTTGGCGCTGTGCGCCCGCACCCGCGCAAACGGATCGAACGCCACTTGCGCCTTGTAGCCCGCGGTGAAGAGCTGCTGCTCAAACCGCGCGTTCATGAAATACTGCCAGCGCACGTGCTCGCCATCTTCAGGCAGCAGCGCGCCCTCCATGAACCGCTTGAACATGTTGACCGGCCCTTTTTTCTCCGGCCGATCCTTGAGGCTGGCCGTCCATTTGCCGATTAGGTTATGCCGCACCCAGCGCGGCAGCACATTCAGGAAACGGGCGATCTTGGCGGCTTTATAGCGGTCGTAGCCCACAAAAACTTCGTCGCCCCCCTCGCCGCTCAGGCAAACGGAAATATGCGCCTTGGCCTTCTCGCACAAAAACATCAGCGGCACGGCGGAAAGATCGGTCATCGGTTCATCCAGATGCCAGATGGACTTCTCCAGCGCGGCCTCATCCATGTCGTCAATGATCAACACTTGATGCTCAGTGCCGAAATGGTCGGCCACGGTCTGGGCATAATTCAGCTCGCTGAAGGTTTTGTCAGGGAAGCCAATGGTGAACGTCCTGACCTTGCCCGCGCTGTGCTTGTGCATCATGGCCACCAGCGTGCTGGAGTCCAAGCCGCCCGACAAAAACGCGCCCAGCGGTCGCGAGGAAACGAGTTGCTCGCGTACGGCCTCATCAATCAGCGCGCGGATACGCTCCACTACTTCGCCCTCGCCGAGGGGCGTGGCTGGCGTCTCCATGCGCAAATCCCAATATTCCTCCACGCGCAACTGGCCATTTTCCAGTGTGGCCCAATGGCCGGCCGGCAGCTTGCGGATATTCTCAAATGCGGTATCCGGCGCCGGAATGAACTCAAAACCCAGATAGGCATACAACGCGGCATGGTTCACCCGCCGCGGAATCTGCGCATCCTCCAGAATGGACTTGATCTCGGAGCCGAACACCAGCCGGGCGTCCTTGAAATAGTAATACAGCGGCTTGATGCCCAGTCGGTCGCGCACCAGCCAAAGCCGCCGCCGCGCCGCATCCCACAGCGCAATTGCGAACGAGCCCACCAGCTTGTGCACCATCGCCGGGCCCCACTCCTCGTAGGCACCCAGCAACACCACGGCGCTTGCGGCCTCGGCCGGCACCCGCCCCTTGGCCGCCAGCTCTTGGCGCACCGCGGCCAGGTTGTAGATTTCACCATCAAAAACCAGGTGTTTCTGGCCATCCGCGCTGGCCACCGGCTGGTTGCCGGCGGCAGAAAGGTCCATCACATCCAGTCGCCGGTGGGCAAGGGTCATGTGGTCATCGCACCACACGCCCTCATGGTCCGGCCCGCGATAGGCCATCACGGACGCCATCCGCTGCCCCAAGTTGAAATCCCGCCACGTGAACCCGCAAATGCCACTCATTACAGTAATTCCTCGAAATTGAGTTTTGCCCCGATACTTTACGGAAAATACCGCCAGCAGGGAAGCACGATCACCAACTGTTTTCTGCTCGCTTCAACCGGTGGTTTCGCCCAGGATTTGGGCCCAACTGGGAGACAGGTATGAAACATGTATTCTTTGGGTTGCTCTTATTGATGTTGGCCATCACCGGTGCGCGAGCGGAGGACACCCGAACGTGGACTAGCGCCAGCGGAGCCACCATCGAAGCCGCGTTTGTAAGCCAGCAGGCCGATGTGGTCATCCTACAAAAGCCCGATGGCGAAAAACTCCGCATCCGCCTCAATCAGCTTAGCCCCGCGGACCAACGGTTTCTCGGCGAACGTCGCACTGCGGGTCTGAACCGGAAATCAACCGCCGATGCCGAAGACGCCCCCATCCCACCGGCCCTGCAAGACTTGGTGGGTCGCAAGCTCGTCAATGCCAAGGGCCACCGTGTTTCGCCGGCCACGCTGGCCGGCAAAAAAATCGGCCTCTATTTCTCCGCCTCCTGGTGCCCGCCCTGCCACGCCTTCACCCCCGTGCTCGTCAAGGCCTACAACGAAATGCAGACGGCCAGCAAGCCGTTTGAGGTTGTGCTGATCTGCCTGGACCGCAGCGAGGCCGACATGCGCCGCTATATGGACGAGTTTAATATGCCTTGGCTCGCGATTCCGTTTGGCGACAAAGTAGGCAACGCACTCCAATCCAAATTCCGCGTCAACGGGATTCCCACGCTGATTATCGTAGATGATGCGGGCCAAACCATTGCGGCGGACGGCCGGGGCCAAATCACCTCCCGCGGCGCGGCCGCTTTCGATTCTTGGTAAGCTCCCCGTTTTTCCGCGCAACTTCCCTCTTTTGCCGAATCCGCGCCTGCGGTAATCTGCCCGCATGTTGACACTCCTGAGAGTGAAAAACCTCGCCCTGGTTGAAGAAGCCACCGTGGCCTTTGAGCCGGGGCTGAACATCATCACCGGCGAAACCGGCGCCGGCAAATCCATCCTGATCGGCGCGCTATATCTGCTGCTGGGCGAACGTGCCGATACATCCGCCATCCGCGCCGGCGAAACCCAATGCGTCGTGGAGGCCACGTTTCAACTCGCCGAACCGCAAGTGGTCAACGATATCCTCACCGACACCGGCTTGGAGCCATGCGACCACGGCCTGCTCATTCTGCGCCGCACGGTCAAGGCCGCGGGCGGCGGGCAGGCTTTCGTGAATGATGCCCCCGTCACGCTGCCGCTGCTCAAGCGTCTGGGCGCCCACTTGGTGGACTTGCACGGCCCGCACGATCACCAGTCGCTCTTCCAGCCGGCCAGCCAACTGGACATCCTCGACAGCTTCGCGCGGGCGGATGCCGAACGCGCCGCCTACGCCAACGCTTTCTCGCGGCGTCAAGCGTTGCTGGCCCGCCGCGAGGAACTCGCCGGCGACCGCGGCGATCTGGATGCGCAAATCGCGCTCTACGCCCACCAAGTGCGGGAAATCGAAGAGGCCGCCCCCGTGGAAGGCGAAGAAGACGAAGTCCGCGCCGAACAGCAAACCGCCGGCCACGCCCAGCGCATCCTGGAGTTGGGCCAGCTTATTGTGCAGGCCACCAGTGAAGACGAAAACTCGGCGCTGGCCATCATGGCGCCGGCCCGCAAAGCGCTGGATGAGCTTGCCCGCTTGCTGCCCGCGGCCAAGGAATGGCTGGCCGAGTTTCGCGGCCACACCGATGCCCTCGCCGCGCTCACGGGCGCCATCCAGAGCGAACTTACCCACATCTCCGCCGATCCCGCGCGACTGGAATGGCTCGACCAGCGCCTTGCCACCTACGACAAGCTCAAACGCAAATATGGCCCCAGCTTGGCTGATATCCTTCAAACCCTTGCTGCCGCCAAAACCCGGCTGCAAGATTTGCAGACGCGCGACCAGCAAAAAGCGGATGTTGAAAAAGAACTGCTGGCCGTGGAAAAAGAGCTGCAAACCGCGGGCCGCGCCCTGCGTAAACGCCGCGCCGCCGCCGCCGAAAAACTGGCCCCCGCCATCACGGCTGAGTTACAGGCCCTGGGCTTCGCCCATGGCCTTTTCGCCATCGAGCTAACCCCCAGCGAGGCCCCGTTGGCTTCCGGCCTCGATAAACTGGAATTTGCCTTTGCCCCCAATGTCGGCGAACCCATGCGGCCGTTGCGCGCCATTGCCTCCTCCGGCGAAATATCGCGGGTGATGCTCGGCATCAAGGTGGTGGTGGCCGCCGCCGATCGCATCCCCCTGCTGGTGTTTGATGAAATTGATGCCAACGTCGGCGGCGAAACCGCGCGCGCCGTCGGACAAAAACTGGCCCAAGCCGCGAAACGGCGGCAAGTCATCGCCATCACACATCTGCCCACGGTGGCAGCCTGCGGCGCGCACCATCACGCTGTGCGCAAGGAAGTCCAAGCCGGCCGCACCCATACGCGCGTCGTTGCGCTCGATCACGCCGCGCGGGTCGAAGAACTCGCCCGAATGCTCGGCGGTCGCGAATCCACCAGCGTCACCCTCCGTCACGCCGCCGAACTCCTCGCCACCACGCCAACATCATGATACAGTCCTTCACCCTAACCACAGGCAGCCGCACCCCATGAAAACCACGCTCTTCATCCCCACCCGCAATGAAATCGAAGCCATGCAGGTCATCATGCCGCAAATTGACCGTTCCTGGGTGGATCAGATTTTGGTGGCCGACTATTCCACCGATGGCACCGCCGACTACGCCCGATCACAGGGGTACGATGTCATTGAACAAAAGGGCAAGGGCATCCGCTGGGCTTATATTGAAGCTTTCCCGCATGTGCGGGGCGATGTGGTCATCACCTTCAGCCCCGATGGCAACTCGCCGGTGCGCTCCATCCCCCTGCTCATTGAAGAAATGAAAAAGGGGTATGACATGGTCATCGCCTCACGCTATCTCCCCCCGGCCAAAAGCGAGGACGACGACCCCATGACCGCCTTCGGCAACTGGCTGTTCACGCACAGCATCAATTTGCTCCACGGCCACTCCTGGCGCCGGCCCTACACCGATGCCATGGTGATTTACAGGGCTTATCGCACACAACTTTTTTACGAGTTGGATCTCCACAAGGAAGAGAGCTACACCCCCGAAAAATGGTTCGGCACGGTCTTGGGCATTGAACCATTGCTTTCCATCCGCGCGGCGAAACGCAAGCTCAAGATTGGCGAAATCCCCGAAGATGAACCCCCGCGTATCGGAGGGGAACGCAAACTACAACCCTTCCGCTGGGGTGCGGCCTATATGGCCCAAGTCTGGCGCGAGCTTTGGTTCTGGAAATAACATTCTGCAAACTGTAGCCGGGGGCGGTGACCCCGGATGCGGGCTCAACGAGCCCGCCTACAGGAACAGCCAGCAATCCAAGACCGCAAACCGCGGGCTCAACGAGCCCGCCTACAAAAACAGCCGGCGAGGCGAAGGTTCAAACTGTAGCCGGGGGCGGTGACCCCGGTGTCTTATGGCCTTCTGTAGCCGGGGGCGGTGACCCCGGATGCGGGCTCAACGAGCCCGCCTACAGAAACAGCCGACAATCCGATCCCGCAAACCGCGGGCTCAGCGAGCCCGCCTACAGGAACAGCCGACAATCCAAGACCGCAAACCGCGGGCTCAGCGAGCCCGCCAACAAAAACCTTAAAATGATCGAGAACCCGCGGGCGCGGCTACGGGCCGGCCCCGCCCGTTCGCAGCCGATAGATGCCGAGGGGGCGGTCACGCGGCACCACCACGCGCCCGTTGGTGACGGAATAGGCCTCCGGGGCCAGCGGCTGGAAGTTCCACGCCTGTCCCACGAGATTGGTTGCCAGCTCCACCACGCCATCCCACGCTTGAAAGGCCGGCTCAACGCCCCATTCCACGTTGGTTTCGCTGCTGGCGATGGACAGAATGGTCGCCGGTGTTGCCGCCGAATTATCGCGGCTCAAGCGGCCATTGACATTCACATACCAAGGTTCCGGGTCTCCCGGTGCCGGCGTCACGGTAAACTTGCCATAATAATTGCTTACCACCCACAGGTCGTTGGTCGTCGCGGCGGCCAACATCCATTGGTTGGCTTCATAGATTGCCGGCGTAAGCTGGGCCGCCGGCCCCCGTCCAGACAAAGGGCCGGCTAAAACGATCGGATTCAGGCCATGTGCCATGAACACATCGTTGGGCGGGACAACCTTCCCCCCGCCCTGCCATGTCAGCCAAGCATAGCCATCATTATTATTAAATATGCCACTCCCTTGCGGCGCCGTATTGCTGGCCATCACCGCATTCCCGCCCACCGTCAGGCCAAAATTGGTCGAGCCATTTGCGTATAAAAGCCCTCCTCCTTGGCTGGCCGTATTGCGCACGATTTGCCCGCCCATAAAGTCCATGGCGCCATACAGGAAAACACCACCACCAGCATTAGCTGAATTATCGGCGATCAAACCGCTCGTCACCTCCACCTTCCCCATATACCCCACAATGACATTCCACATCCACTCGGCGCCATCGCTGTAAATTCCCCCGCCGATTTGAGCCACATTGCCAATGATCCTGCCCCCGTACAATCTCACTTCCCCCTTGTCATTGAGGATGCCCGCGCCATAAGGCGCAGCGTTGCTTTCGATGCTCCCGCCTAGCATCTCCACCACCCCGGCAATGCTGTAAATGGCGCCGGCATCCACGCTGTCCAGATTGCGCAACACCACGCCGGGATGAATGGTCAACCAGCCCAACTCCAAGAAGAACATGTTCGACAGGCTGTGTACCCCCTGCTGCCGTGCGCCATCAAAAATCAGCGTTGGTGAATTGTCATCGCCACCGGGCTGGCCCAAAATCAGGGTTCCTTCCATGCCCACCACGGAAATCATGCCATCCGTGCAGTTGGTGCTGCCATAAATAGTCCGCACGCTGCCATCCGAAACCACCGTCAAGGTTTTGTTCGAAATCACCGGGGTGGACTGCAAGGTGTCATTGCCGATCATCACCAGCGTATCGCCATTCGTGGCGGCCGCGATTGCCGTTGCCAGCGACGGATAACGAACTCCTGATGTGGCATTACTGACGACATCCGCCGCGTAAGCCGGCCCGGCCAACATCAGCCCTAAAAACACCCATCGGAACAACTGTTTCATAAACTCCAGTCTACCATCACTGCACTTGAACACCAGCACCAACGCAACCCCGTGCAGGCACGTTTGCCTCGCTCACTCCCGCCAAGGACGGCCGGCCTGATACTCCGCCAGTTGCGCTTGCAGGCGGCCGCGCATCGGCTCATCCCCCGAGGCAGCCGCGAGAGCCAGCGCCCGTTCAGCGGCCGCTTGCGCACTTGCATAATCGCCGGCGTTGGCGCGGGCAGCGGCCAGCGTACCCCACACCGCGGCAATATCGCGGCCGCCATTTTCAATGGCCTGTTGTGCCCAAGCCGCAGCGGCGGCCGGCCACTCCTCCCGGCGTGCGTGACGCAGGCCGTCCGGCCTGGCCGTGGCCACCAGCCACGCCATGTTGTTGAGCGCCATGCCATCCTGCGGCATTCGCCGCGCATAGGCGGCAAAACATTCAAACGCATAACCGCGGGCCCCGCCCTGCCAACGCTCCATGAAGCGCCGCAGCATCTGCGCGCGCCAAACCACCGGCGGGCCGAGACCGATTTCTTGGGCAAACGCGCTGGCCTCTTCGTCCAGCTCCGCCGCCCAATAGCCATACAGCAGTTCCGCCGCCACGTTGACCCGGGTGCGTTCATCCCAGCGGCCCTGCGCCGCCTCATAGTATCGCCGGAGCTCTTCCAACCGCCCAGTAGCCCGCAAGTAAATCCCTGCGGTATCCCGCCAAGAACCCAGCAACAGCCGGTCATTGGTGCGGGTTTCCAGCCACGCCCAAAAATCGGGATCGTCGCGGGAGCCGCCTGTAAGGTCCTCGATCGTCTCGAGACACTTATCCACATCCCCCAGCATCGCAGCATTCCACCAGGCATAATGGATGTCGGCGATCATGTTCTGGGGATGCTGGGCGCGGAAACCCTCCAGAAATGCCTGCCAATCCGCATAGCGGCCGGCTTTATAATAGGCGAGTGCCAAATTGTCGAAACCGTGAACGGATTGCGGATTCCCTTGCAGCACGCGCGTGAACAGCGTCCGGCTGTCGCGCCAGAACGGCAACAGCCGGACCGTCGCGGCCGAGTAGACGGCCAGCAGCAGCACCGCGGCCGCGACGACGATCCGCCGTTTCCGGCAGCCCCAGGCGACGCCCAAAACCACGGCCAGCGCCAGCCCCATGTGCGGCACGTAGAGGAAACGCGTCGCCAGCCGCTCCGCCCCGGCCCACACCAACCCGCTCAGCGGGAACAGAGTGCCCGCGAACCACGCCCAGCCCCAGAGCGTCCACGGCGCCGTTTTCCGCAAACGCCACAGAACCCACGTCGCTCCGGCCAAGAGACCGAGTCCCAGCGCGAACACCGGCCAGCGGAACGGTAAATCCCCTTGCAGAACGGCCAATCCGGACGGCCAAAGAGTTTTCTTGAGATAGAAAACGTAGTGGATCGGAATCATCGCCAGCCGATGCGAAAACGGCACGTCTAAAATCACTCCCTTTTGATGGTGCAGCCAAGGCGGCAGGAACGCCAGGAACGCCGCCAAGCCCCAGAAGGCCCACTTTTCCCGCGCCAGGCGCCAGGCATCCCGCCCGATCCGATCCCAGTCCGTGCGCCCCAACGGCCAGACGTCCAGCAGCATCAGCACCGCCGGCACGACGATGACGATCTGCTTGACCGCGCCGCCGAGCGCCATGCACAGCCAGGCCAGTCCGACGCCCCACCGCAACCGGCCCTGCCGCCCCTCGACGTAGGCGCCCAGGCTAAGCAGAAGAAACAGTCCGCTCAGCACGTCCTTGCGTTCCACCACCCAGGCGACGCTTTCGACGCGGGCCGGATGCAGCGCCCACAGCAGCGTCGCGGCGACCGCCACCCCCGTCCGCCCCGTCCAGCGCCGGAACAACGCGAAGAGCAAGCCGGCGTTCATGGAAAACAGGATCACGTTGACCAAATGGAACCCGTGCGGATTCAGGCCGAAGGCTTCCACGTCGAGCATGAAGCTCATCCACAGCAGCGGCGCCCAATACGATTCCCGCGCTTCGGTCCACGCGGATTTCACCGCCGGCCAGGAAAAACCGCCGGACACCGTCGGATTGCTGCGGATGTATTCGCCGTCGTCCAGCAGGATGAAATCGAATCCGATCGCCGGCGCGTAAACCGCGAACAGCGCCGCGGCGATGAGCAGCCCGAGACCGGCCAGGAACAATCGATTTCGCCAGTCGGATTTCATCGGATCGGCGCACTCCCTGCGGCCTGGCCCCGTTCGTCCGGCTCGCGCCACGGCTGGCCGGCGCGGTATTCCGCCAGCCGCGCCTGCAATTTGCCGTCCAGCGTCCAATCGCCCGAACGTCTGGCCAATTCCCGGGCCCGTTCGACCGCGGCGATCGCGCCGGGAAAATCGCCCGCATTGGCGCGGGCGGCGGCCAGCGTGTCCCACGCGCCGGGCACGTCATCGCCCCCCAGCGCCAGGGCGCGCTCCGCCCAGGCCCGCGCCGTCGCCGGCCACTCTTCCATCCGCGCATGCCGCAGGTCGTCCGGCGCGGACGTCGCCAGCAACCAGGCCATGTTGTTCAGCGCCAGGCCGTCGTCCGGCCGGCGCTCCGCAAATTGCCGGAAACCAATGAAAGCATAACCCCGTCCCCCCTGTTGCCATCGGGCAATCAACCGCTCCAGGATTTCTTTGGAAATATCCGGTGGCCCGAAGCCTCCATGCAGTTCCCGGGTCACCCGCATGGCCTCGTCGTCCCGACCGGCCGTCCAATACGCCAGCTGCATCTCCTCAAGAAACAGATTTCGCGTGCGGTCGTCCCAGTTCCCCTCCCAGCGCGCCCGCAGGGATTCCATCCGGGCCAAGTCGCCCCGGCTGCGCAGGCACATGCCGGCCATGTCGCGCCACAAACCCGAAAGCTGTTGGCCATGGATCTGGTCATCGATCCAACTCCAGAAATCCGGATGGCTTGAATCCAGGCCGGATAATTCTTCCAGCACCCCGATGCAGGCTTCCGATTCCCCCAGCATGGCCGCCAACCACCAGGCATAGTACGTTTCCACCGTGGGATTCCTTGGCCATTTATGACGGAAGCCCTCTACATACTCCTGCCATTCCGCCAGCCGGCCCTCTTTGAAATAGGCGGTACCCAAGCCCTCGAAGGCCAGAATCAGCGGGTTTTGCTGCAACACCCGCGAAAAGGCCGTCCGGCTGTTCTGCCAAAAGGGCAGATACCGAGTCGTTGCCGCAGCCCAGATTGAGGCCGTCAGAAGGCAAACGGACGCCCCCCATCGCCAAGACCACCCGCGCCACCGCAAAAATCCATCCGCAACCTGAACCGCCGCCAGCATCAAGCCCACATGGGGCAGATAGGAGAAGCGCACGCCCGTCCCCTCGGTAGTGCCGAACCAGAAAAAACCGATGGACGGCACCAGCACGATGCCGAACCATAGCCAACCGACCAAGATGGCGGGATTATGCCGACGCAGATGCCAGGCTCCCGCGGTCAGCCCGCCGAGCACCGCCAGCGCCAAGATCAAAGCCCGGCAGGAAAATACCGGCCGGGGGCAAAGCACCGACAGCCCTACGGGCCAAACGGCCTGCCATAGATGAGTCAAGTAATTGAGGGGAATGGTCGCCAGCCGATAACTCCAAGGGGGCTGCAGGGAGTCCGGCCCGCCCAACCAGGACAACACGCCCAATCCGAAGGCCACGAGCCAGAACCGCCACTTCTCCAGCACAAGTCGCGGCATCTGCCGGCAGAACTCAACGTTGTCCACTGGCATCCGGCCAAGCGGCCAGATGTCCAGTAAAAGCAGGACAAACGGCACCATGACCAGCGTTGGCTTGACCAGCATCCCCAGGCCGAAACAACCCAGCGCAACCCAGGCCCAGCCCGCCCGCTCACCCCCCCGCTCCCGGCTCTGGACATAGGCCCCGAGACACAGCAGGAAAAACAATCCGCTTAGGACGTCTTTGCGCTCCGCGATCCAAGCCACGCTTTCGACGCGCGCGGGATGCAAAGCCCATAGCAAGGCCACGGCCAATGCCGGTCCCCACCGACCGGTCCAGCGCCCCACCAGCCAGAACAAGAGCCCGGCATTGCAGGCAAACAGCAACACGTTCACCAGATGAAAGCCCCAAGGCTCCAAGCCGAACAACTCCACGTCCAGCATGTAGCTCAGCCACAACAGTGGAGCCCAGCATTCCACGGGCGCCGTGATCCATGCCGCCTTCACCGACCCCCAGGAAAATCCGCCCGAGACCACCGGATTGTCCACGGTGTAGTTCACGTCGTCCAGATTGATAAAATCATAGCGGACGGATGGCGCATAGAGCGCAATCGTCGCGAAAACGACCAGCAGACTGCCCCACAGGACGCGAGTTTTCATCCGTGAATCCATCAACGTTCCTTCAATCCACGGGCGCGCGGGCGTCGGGCTCCCGCCACGGTCGGCCGGCGCGATATTCCGCCAGCCGCGCCTGCAGCTTGCTTTCGAGCGTCCAATCGCCCGAACCTTTGGCCAATTCCCGGGCCCGTTCGACCGCGGCGATCGCGCCCGGAAAATCGCCCGCGTTGGCGCGGGCGGCGGCCAGCGTGTCCCACGCGCCGGGCATGTCTTCGCCCCCCAGCGCCAGAGCGCGTTCCGCCCAGGCCAGCGCCGTTGCCGGCCACTCGTCCATGCGTGCATGCCGCAGGCCGTCCGGCGCGGACGTCGCCAGCAACCAGGCCATGTTGTTCAACGCCAGTCCGTCATCCGGGAAACGGCGCGCATATTCGCCGAAAAAGCCGAAGGCCAGCCCCCGCCCGCCTTCCTGCCAGAATTGCAGATACCGCGGGAGCAGATCCCGCCATGCGCGGATCGCGATGCCCTTGGCGGCCTGCAGGCGGGCCGCGGCGGCCGCCCCGACGTCGGGCCGGCCGGCCTCGTGGCACGTGCGCAGGAATTCCGCCACCACGAAGCTGGCGGGATCCGCATCCAGTTTCACGGCCTCTTCCATGGCGGCCAAGGCGCCGGCGGAGTCGCCCCGGGCCCGCAGAATCTGCCCGCGGACCGCCCACAGGATTTGCCGGTCCGCGGCGACGTCCCGGGCCGTGAACTCCAACAGCCGCGCTCCGCTGGCGCGTTCGAATTGGCCCCACAATTCGTCGATTTCCGCGGCGTGGCCGCACCAGAGCCGCAACCAAGCCAGGCGCGCAAAGCAGCGCTTGTTGCCCTTGTTCGCCCCGCGCGCGTAGGCCGCATCCGCGGCGGCCCATTCTCCGCGGGTCATGTGCCAGTCGCCGCCCAGCAGACCGGCGGTTTCGTGGTCGGAGTTGTACTTCCAAACCGCCGCGCTGAAGGTCGCCTCGTCCCGCCAATGCGGCAACAGGCGCCCCGTCTGAAATCCGCTGGCGGCCAACGCCGCCAGGCAGAGCGCCGCGCCCCATTTCCAATTACCGCCCCGTTGGCGGATCCAGGCCTCCGCGGCCAGCACGACCGCCCAGATCAACCCGATCTGGGGCAGATAGGTGAAACGGGTGGCCAACCGCTCCTGCCCCGCCCATACGACCCCGATCAGAGGAAAGAGCAACCCGACGAACCACAGCCAGCCCGCCAAGCCCCAGGGCGCTTCTTTCCGGTACCGCCACGTTCCCCAGGTCCCCGCGATCAGGATGCCTGCGCCGGCTAAAAATGCCCCCATCTGGAAAGGCAGGTCCGGCTGCAACGGCATCAGTCCGACCGGCCAAAGCATCTTGCGGAAATAAAACAGATAGTGGATGGGAATCATCGCCAGCCGATGGCCGACGGAAACGTCCAGCATCGAACCACGGTCGTAATGGAACCAGATCGGCGGAAACGTCAGCGCCGCCGCCACCAGCCAGAACGCCCATTTCTCCAGTGCCAGCCGCCCGCCGCTGCGCCAGAACCGGTCCCAATCGATCCGCCCCAGCGGCCACACGTCCAGCAACAGCAAGGCCGCGGGCATCACGACGAGGACCTGCTTGACCAGGCCGCCGGCCAGCATGCAGGCCCACGCCCACCCCGTTCCGCCCGGCAACCGGCCCCGCCGGCCTTCCACGTAGGCTCCGAGGCCCAGCAGGAAAAAGACGCCGCTGAGCACGTCCTTGCGTTCCGTGATCCACGCCACGCTTTCGACGCGGGCCGGATGCAGCGCCCACAGCGCCGTCACGGCCAAGGCCACGCCCGTCCGCCCCGTCCAGCGCCGCATCAGCGCGAACAGCAGCCCCGCGTTGAGGGCGAACAGGAACACGTTGGTCAGGTGATAGCCCCGCGGTCCCGGACCGAAGCACTCCACGTCCAGCATGAAACTCGTCCAAAGCAGCGGCGCCCAGTAGTTCTCGGGTGCCGTGGTCCAAGCCGCGCGCAACGACTCTCCGGAAATCCCGTCCTTGACCACGGGATTCGCGTACGTGAAGGCCTCGTCGTCCAAGGCGACGAAATCGTAGCCGAGCGAGGGCGCATACGCCGCGAATGCCGCCAGCGCCACCAGTGCGGCCGCGACAGCGGTCCGGATCGCTCCGGAATGTTTCAGCGAAAGCATGGAGTCAAAATACCAGTCCCGCCGGCAGCGGAGCAAGCTCCGACGGCCCCTGGCCGCCGCGCCGCCGAAGGACAAAAAAAGAGCGGCCGCATGGCGGCCGCCCTTTGCTTCATCCTTGGAAAAGGATTACTTGCTCATCTTGCGGCGGAGGACCATCGCCAGCGCGCCGAGGCCCAACAGGCCCATCGTCGCGGGTTCCGGAACGGAAACCGGGTCCATCGTGCCGTTGATCGACAGAGCGACCTGCGGCGTGGTCGAAGGACGGCTGTCCAGACGGACCCACGCGGTGTTGGCGCTGGAGGTGCCGCCGTAGAACGCCAAGCCCAGCTGTCCGCTCTCCAGACCGCTCACGCCCGTGAAGGTCGTGGTGATCGGGGCGGTCGAGGTGGTCGGGGTCGCGGTGCTGGTGATGGAGATAGCGGTGCCGATGGAGGTCCAGGTGCTGGAGATGATCGTGCCCCACTGCGCGTTCTGGGCGCCGGTGCCTGAGCGGGTGTACAGCGCGGAGACGGAGTCCAGGGACAGCGTGTAGTCGGTATCCCACGTGAAGTACACGTACTGGCCGTCCGTATAGGCCGCAGAAGCGGAAGCCGCATCGGCGCCCGCGCCGGCGAAGGTCGCGGCCGAAGGCGAGCCGCCCGCCACCCAGCCACCGCCCGCCACCATGGTGAAGTTGTAGGTCGAGCCGCCGGTCTGGCCGTAGGAATTGCTCGCGATGTTGTTGACGCCGGCGGCCGTCCAGGTCGCCAGCAGTTCGGCTTGCGCCACGGAAGCGAGAGCAACGATCGCCAACGCAATCATCAATTTTTTCATCATCGTCTCCTTTGATTTTTTGTTTTGTTTTTTTATTTAATCTCGATCAAGAAAACACTTCCTCGATCCGCTAACCTTTATATGCGAAAACGCCGGGGAACCAAAGTTTTTTTTGTGTTAAAAATGCAACCGTTTTACTACAGGGAAATTGACCACATTTTACCAAAACGCTGATTTTTTCCCGGTGGCTCATTCCTGGACGAGGTAGATTAATTTTTGTGGTTGGCCATCGCGTTCGATGTCGAGCACGACGGCGCCCAAGCGGTTTTGCACAAACTCGCCAATGAAATATTCCGCGCGGCGCTGGCTGGTCATGCGCATGGAATTGACGCGCCGCACAACATCGCCATCGCGTAGGCCGACCTGGTTGTAAAAATCTTTTTCGCCGAGCGCGGTGTTCAATCGGTAGCCGGCAACCCGGCCATTGGCATCACGATCCGGCTCCATGGCCATGAAGAGCCCGGCAAGGCGTTCGGGGTTGTCCATCATTTCCTGATAGTAGGCGAGCACGGCTTGGCGGTTCACTTCCCAGCGGGTGTCGCCCACGCGGCGGCCGAAGCGGGTGGTTTCCAACGTCGGCATGGGTTCCGTCGCGGCGGCGCTGACGGTTGGTTTTTCCGGGTCACCGGCGGAGCCGGCGGCGAGCGTAATGGTTTCTTCGTGCTCGCCACTGGAAAGGATCACGTAGTCGGGGGTCACGCGCACCACGCGGGCCTCGCCGGCGTGCTCGCCTTCCTGCGCGAGGATTTGTTCCTTGGTTTGCAGGTCATCGAGAATGGCACAACGCTGGGTGTCGGTGTCCGCGCCGGGTTCGGTCAAAATCAAAAACACGCCGGCCAGCCGGTAGCGCGCGGAAAGTGTGCCGGCCACCGGCGGTGGGGCCACGGGCGCGCCGGAGCGGAACACGCGCCACGCTGCCGGGTCCACCGCAGGCCACTGGAAGGCCGGCGGCAATGGAACGGCGCGCGCGCGGCCGGGCGCGGCGGGTTGCGCCGAACGCCAACCGCGCCAAGCCAAGTGCACGCCCAACACGGCGGCCATGACCCACAAGGCCACGGCCAATCCTTGCCATGTGCGGACCTGATTCAACTGCCTCATCTGCTGCATTCTTTTTTTGAGTTGATTCATTGACAACCGGAGCTCCGGACGAATAAGCCGGATTCTGTCAGCCGCCCGATGGCGGCTCCGATCATTTATCTAGGCGATCAACCCGGAATCGCCGCGCGTTGCCGCGCCTCGGGACGGGCCGCCCCTGCGATTCCCTATTTGATCTTGCTCCGGGCGGGGTTTGCCTTGCGCGGCGCCTCTCGACATCCGCACGGTGGTCTCTTACACCGCCGTTTCACCCTTACCGGCGCGCGGCGCGAGCCGCGGCCGGCGGTTTGGTTTCTGTGGCACTTTCCTTTCCCTTCGTTTGCCAAAGGGATTCCGCACCTCCCGGCGCGGACGCCCTGCCCGATGGAGTCCGGACTTTCCTCCGGCCGGCACGCTGACGCGCCCGACCGGCGACCGGCGCCCGGAGCCCCGGCTGTCAAAGAACACGAGGGAAGTTATAAGGGATTATGGGGCCAGATACAACAAGCGGCTGCAATGCACGCAAAGGGTCAGGGTATCGGGCTTGCGGGCATCCAGGATCTGGGCGGGCGAGAGTTTCATGTGGCAGCCGCCGCAGGTGCCGCGCTCCACGAGGGCAATGGCGGCATCGTGCTGCTTGGCGAAAATGCGTTCATAGCGGGCCAGCCAATCGGGGGCGATATCAGCGGCCTTGGTGATCCGCTCGGCTTCGGCGCGTTGCAGGTCCTCGGCGATGGCGCCACGGCGCGCCTCCAGCGCCTGGATTTCCTGCGCCACGCGTTCCTGCTCCTTGGCCAGCGCCTCGCGCCGGGTCTGCACCACGCCCTGCGCTTCTTCCATGGCCTCCATGGTGGTCAGGGTTTGATCTTCCAGCCCGCGGATTTTCTGCTGGGTGGTGGCGATTTCTTTTTCGAGCGCCTTGTAACCATCGTTGGTTTTGATCTGCAACTGTTGGTCGCGGAACTTTTGGATTTGCTGGTGGCCGGCCTCGGTTTCGGCTTCCAACTGCTTGATGCGCGTGCGGGCCTCGAGCAGGGCGCGTTCCGCCTGCGCCAACCCTTCCTGGTGCGCGTTCAGGCGCGCCTCAATCTGCTGCTTGCGCAGCGGGATATCTGCTTCTTCCTTGCGCAAGCGCCGGATTTCCTGGTCGCATGCTTGCAAGGCCAATAATTGCTCCATCGCCTTTGCCACTCGTCCGCCTCGTCTTTCTGGTTGCCGGAAAAGAACTATCCAATTCTTATACTCCGCGCGCGGGGGGCTGGCAAGCACGCCCTTGCCAAGAAAAACGGATTGCATTCCGGCGGCCCAAAGCGCACCTTTCCGGGCAATCAAACCACATATGTTGAATTGCCTATGGTGCACACCGTCCTCATTACCCGCGATTACGACCACCTGAGCGAGGTGGCGGCCCAGCTTATTGAACAGCGTTTGGCGGCTACGCTGGCCGCCCGCGGCTCCGCGGTACTGGGCCTGGCCACCGGCAGCTCCCCCACCGGCGCTTACAAGCACTTGGCCAAGGCCTGCAATGCCGGGCGGCTGGATGCCGCCAAAATCCGCAGCTTCAATCTGGATGAATATATCGGCCTGCCCGGCGCCAATGCCCAGGCCCGCTCGCTGCATCCGGAGAGCTACACGTTTTTCATGATTCAGGAGTTGTTCGGCCTGTTGCGCCGCAAGTTTGCTGCCGCCCACGTACCCGCCGGCTGCCTGATCGAGCAGGACAAATTGGAGGCGGAACTGACCGCCCACCCCGGCGACTGGCAAGAAGCAGGCGCCGATAAAGGTCGGGCCATCCTCATCCGCCCCACGGCCGAATCGGCCTATCTGCGCTGGATCCGCACCGATGTCCTGGATGCCTATGAACAGGACATTCGGCGTGCCGGCGGCATTGATCTGCATGTGATTGGGGTCGGCGGGCGCGGCCATGTGGCGTTCCACGAATGCGGGATTCCTTTTGCCGGCAACCGGATGCTGCTGGTCAAGCTGGACGACAATACCGTGGCCAACGCCGTGAGCGACCACCACTTTGCCCGCGCGGCGGACAGCCCGCGCTTCGCTATTTCGATGGGCGCGGAGCTCGTGTACGAGGCTAAGAGCGTGGTGTTGTTGGCTTCCGGCGCGCGCAAGGCGGAACCGATGGCCGCCGCGCTGGCCGAAGCCCCCTCCCCCGCCGTGCCAATTTCCTACGGGCAGTTATACGCCCAGCGCGGCGGCGAAATGATTTATGTGATTGACCGCGCCGCGGCCACAGGTGTGCTGGATCGCCGCAATGAAATCATCGCACGCGGAATTGAAATCCGCGATTTGAGCAATGCCGCCGCCACCCGCCCTCTGGCCTCTCTGGCCTTCACGCGCGACCCAGCGAGCGGGCTGCTGGGTTAATCTTTTTTTATTTGTTGGGCGGGAATGGTTGAGGGACGAAACCTTCCCGCCGCGGCTGGAAGGTCTGCGACCGTTCCAGCCCTACAATGCGACCCGTCAATCTTTGGCCCGGAAATAACAGCCCGCCGGGGGTGCAACCCCGGCCAACAAACCGAATTCGGCCGCGGCTATTCTTGTCGGGATTTTGTAGGGCGGGAATGGTTGAGGAACGAAACCTTCCCGCCGGGAAAACGGCTGGAAGGTCTGCGACCGTTCCAGCCCAACAATACGACCCGTCAATCCTTGGCCCGGAAATAACAGCCCGCCGGGGGTGCAACCCCGGCCAACAAACCGAATTCGGCCGCGGCTATTCTTGTCGGGATTTTGTAGGGCGGGAATGGTTGAGGAACGAAACCTTCCCGCCGGGAAAACGGCTGGAAGGTCTGCGACCGTTCCAGCCCAACAATACGACCCGTCAATCCTTGGCCCGGAAATAACAGCCCGCCGGGGGTGCAACCCCGGCCTGCAAACCGGATTCGGCCGCGGCTATTCTTGTCGGGATTTTGTAGGGCGGGAATGGTTGAGGAACGAAACCTTCCCGCCGGGAAAACGGCTGGAAGGTCTGCGACCTATCCAGCCCGACAATCCGACCCGTCAATCTTTGGCCCGGAAATAACAGCCCGCCGGGGGGTGCAACCATGGCCTACAAACCGAATTCGGCCGCGGCTATTCTTGTCGGGATTTTGTAGGGCGGGAATGGTTGAGGGACGAAACCTTCCCGCCGGGAAAGGCTGGAAGGTCGGCGACCGTTCCAGCCCTACAATGCGACCCGTCAATCCTTGGCCCGGAAATAACAGCCCGCCGGGGGTGCAACTCTGGCCAACAAACCGAATTCGGCCGCGGCTATTCTTGTCGGGATTTTGTAGGGCGGGAATGGTTGAGGAACGACACCTTTCCGACGAAAAAACGGCTGGAAGGTCTGCGACCGTTCCAGCCCGACAATCCGATGGGGTCGAGATTTTTTCCCGATCAAAAAAAATCGCATGACAGCGGGGTCACCGCCCCCGCCTACAGTCCAACCCATTCCGCACGCTGTAGCCGGTCTCGCTGAGGCCGGCGGCTGTTTCTGATTTTCGCAATCCAACCGGAAGCTTTTGTCGGCGGAAATGATCCGGCGAGCGGGCTTATTGGTTGACGAATTTTTTTGTCAAACGCCCTAGCCAATGGCCTGCTTGACCGCGGTGGCGATGCTGTGGCAAAGGCGGTCGGTCATTTCATCCGTCGGCCCCTCGACCATCACGCGGCACATGGCTTGCGTGCCGGAATAGCGCACGAACACGCGGCCCTCCTGCCCCAATTCTTTTTCGGCAGCCTGAATGGCCGCTTGCACCGTGGGCAGAGTTTCCAAGGGCGGGCGCTGAGCCACATCCACATTGACCAGTCGCTGTGGCGCCAGTTGCAGGATGGAGGCCAGCGTGGACATTTCCTGCCCGCTGCGCCGCAAAACAGCCAACAGTTGCAGGCCGGACACGATGCCATCGCCGGTGGTGTGTTGCTCGAGGAAAATCATGTGGCCGGAGGCCTCCGCGCCAATCACGCTGCCGCGTTCTTTCATCAAGTCCAGCACATAGCGATCGCCCACCGCGCTGCACGCCAGTTCGATGCCCAACTTGCGCATCGTGGTGTGCAGCCCGAAGTTGCTCATTACCGTCCCCACGGCCAGATTGTTCCGCAATTTGCCGCGTTCCTTGAGGTCTTTGGCGCAAATGGCCAGCACGTGGTCGCCGGTCAGTTCCACGCCGGTTTCATCCACCACAATCAGCCGGTCGCCATCGCCATCAAAGGCGAGGCCGACATCGGCGCGCTCGGCCAGCACTTGCTCGCGCAGCGCCTCGGTGTGCTGTGAGCCGCAGCGGGCATTGATGTTCAGCCCGTTGGGCGTGTTGTGCAGCGTGGTGACGGACGCGCCCAGCCGCTTGAACACCGCCGGGGCCGCCTTGTAGGTGGCGCCATTGCCGCAATCCAACACCAGCCGCAGACCTTTCAAATCCATGTCCGCGGGGAAAGTGCGCACGCAAAAATCCGTGTAGCGTTCGAGGGCGTCTTCCACCCGGAACGATTTGCCGATGCCGCCGGCCTTCGGCAACATTTTGTGCAGCTTGCCACCAGCCAACAGGTTTTCAATGGCGGTTTCTTCCTCGTCGGGCAGCTTGTAGCCATCGGCCGAAAACAGCTTGATGCCGTTATCCTGAAACGGATTGTGCGAGGCGGAAATGACGAAGCCGGCATCCGCCTTCTGGTCGCGCACCAGCACCGCAATGCCGGGTGTGGGGAGCGTGCCGACGAGTAGCGCGTCGCCACCCATGGAGCAAAGGCCGGCTACCAACGCGTTTTCCAGCATATAGCCGCTGAGGCGAGTATCCTTGCCGATCACCACGCGCGGACGTTTGCCGCCCTTGCGCTCCTTGAGCACATAAGCCACGGCGCGGGCCAGATTCACCGCGGTCTCCACCATCATCGGCTCGCGATTGGCCACGCCACGCACGCCATCGGTCCCAAACAGCTTGTTCTCGCCCATTGCGAACTCCTTATTTTTGGTCAACCCCGCGGGGTTGACTGATCTGGCCCGGCAGTGTGCCACAGTTCCGTGCCGTCATTCACGCCTTTTTGTTGTGCCGCCAGCGCGAAGCCCGGCGCGCGGCGACTCAAAGCTGGCCGTCGCGCAGCACCAGATGCCGCGCACAGCGGGCCGCCACCGCCTCGTTATGCGTCACAATCACCAGCGTGAGGTTTTGTTCCCGTACCAAATCGAACAAATAGCGCAGGACATCCTCGCCGGTTTGGGAGTCCAGATTGCCGGTGGGCTCGTCGGCCAGCAGCAGCTCCGGGTGGTTCATCAGGGCCCGCGCCAGCGCCGCGCGCTGCTGCTCACCGCCGGACAGCTCGCTGGGGCGATGCTCCAGTCGCTCGGCCAAACCCACGCGCGCGAGCAATTCACCGGCGCGTTGGCGCAGCTTGCGGCCTTGCAGGAATGCGCCGGGCAAACTCAAGCCGGGCAGCAGCACATTTTCCAGCACGGACAGCTCCGGCAGCAAGTGATAGGCCTGAAACACAAAACCGATTTTTTGCGCGCGGATTGCCGCACGGGCGCGTTCGCGGCAGGCATAGAAATCGCGCCCGCGGTAGAGCACCTCGCCCGCGGTGGGCCGGTCAAGGCCACCCAGAATATGCAGCAGCGTGCTTTTGCCCGCACCGCTCAGGCCGGTGATGGCCAGCGTTTCGCCGGCGTGGACGGCCAGGCTCACGCCGCGCAGTACGTCAAGTTGCCGGGCGCCCAGCGCAAAGGAACGGCGGATGTCGCGCGCTTGAATCAACTCATTCATAGCGCAGGGCCCTCACCGGATCGAGCTTGGCCGCCTGGCGGGCGGGGATCACCGCGGCCAGCGTGCAAATCACCAGCACCAGCACAGCCACCAACGCCACATCGCCCGGCAGGGTGTGCGCGGGCAGTTCCGCCAGATGGTACAGCTCCGCGGGGAGCAGTTGCATCCCGCAGCGGTCGTTGAGAAAATGCAGCAGGTTGTTGCGGTAGTGCAGCGCCAGCAGCCCCGTGCCGATGCCCAGCAGCGTGCCCAGCACGCCCTGAATCCACCCCTGCCAGAAAAAGACCCGCATCACCGCGCCCGCGGAAAACCCCAACGAACGCAGCAGGCCGATTTCGCGCGTTTTTTGCACCGTGACGGTGATCAACGTGTTGGTGATGCTGAACGCCGCCACAATCGTGATGAAAATCAGCAGGAAAAACATCATGTTTTTTTCCACGCGCAGCGCAGCGAAAATCTGCTGGTTTTGTTCCATCCACGTGGTGACGTGCACGCCAACGCCCAGCCGGTGGCGGATTTCGGTGGCCACTTCATCGGCCGCGTAGGGGTCTTGCGTCAGGACTTGAATGGCTTCCAGCCCGGTGCCGCCGCAGAAGTCGCGCGCGTCCCACAGCGAAGCCAGCACGTAGCCCATGTCGAACTCCCACATGCCGATCTCGAAGATACCGGCCACGGTCATTTCGACCGGCAGGCGGATTTCGTTTTGATCGAGGAAGGTTGCTGGGGAATACGCCGTGATGGTGTCGCCGACATCCACCCCGAGCCGCCGGGCCAAATCGCGACCAATCACCACCGCGCCATCCGCCAGCGAGAACTCGCCCGCGGTAATGCTTTGCGGGATACGGCTCACGTGGGCCTCGCGGTCGGGGTCCACGCCGCGGATCAGCGGGGTTTCCACCTGCCCGTTGGGTTTCTGGATGAACATCAAACTTTGCAGGAACGGCGCGGCGGCGGTCACGCCCGGCACGGCTTCCAACTGCTCGCAGAGGCTTTCTTCCTCCTCCCCGAGGCCACCGGCCACGGAGACCGTGATGTGCGCGTTGAAATCCAGAATCTTGTCGCGCCACATTTCATCAAAGCCGGTCATCACCGAGAGCACAATCACCAGCACCGCCACGCCCAGCAGCACGCCCAGGGTGGCCAGCACCGTGACCACCGAGAGGAAGGTACGCTTCGGCTTGAGGTACTTCAGCGCAAGGAACAATGAAAACGGCAACGTCATGCGGGGGGCGGATCGTCCGGTTGCGGCGCGCGAGTCTTCATTTGGGGGAACAGCATCACATCGCGCACGCTTTCCTCGCCGGTGAGCACCATGACCAGCCGGTCAATGCCGATACCCATGCCGCCGGCGGGGGGCATGCCATATTCGAGCGCGCGCAGGAAGTCTTCATCGAGCTTGCCGGCATCGCCGCCGGCCTGCTCGGCGAGGCGCGCGCGCTGATCGAGGGGATCGTTCAGCTCGGTGTAGCCCGGGCAGAGCTCGCGGCCGCGCACGACCAGCTCGAACACGTCCACCAGCGCGGGGTTGTCGGGGCAGCGCTTGGCCAGCGGCACCAATTCCGCGGGCAGGCGCGTTACGAAGGTCGGCTGCATCAATTTCTTTTCGATGAGCTTGTCATAGACCTCGTGCGTGATTTCCGCGTGAGTCATGGTGGCAGGGATATCCAATTCCCGGGCGCGGGCCCAGTCGCGCGCGGACTCCACGGTGCGTTCGAACCAATCCGTGCCAGCGTGCTCCCGCACCAAATCGTGATAGGCCACAACACGCCACGGTGGCGTCAGGTCAATCTTCTCGCCGTCGGCGGGTCCCACCATCATGGTGCCGCACACCTCTTGCGCCGCGCCGCTGACCAGCTCTTCGACCAGCTTCATCATCGTGCGCACGTCGCCATAGGCTTCATAGACCTCCAGCGCGGTGAACTCCGGATTATGCGAGCGGTCGAGGCCTTCGTTGCGGTAATTTTTGCCCAGCTCGAATACCTTGTCATAGCCGCCCACCAGCAGCCGCTTCAAATACAGCTCCGGCGCGATGCGCATGTACATGGGCTGCCCCAGCGCGTTGTAGAACGTCTTGAACGGCGTGGCGATGGCGCCGCCCGCCAGCGTTTGCAGCACGGGGGTCTCCACCTCGAAATAGCCGCGCGCCTCCAAAAAGCGGCGAATGAACGACAAAATGCGGCTGCGAGCGTTGAACACCCGGCGCACCTCAGGGTTGGCAATCAAATCCAGGTAGCGCTGGCGGTAGCGCACTTCGGTGTCTTGCAACCCATGCCACTTTTCCGGCAGCGGATGCAGCGACTTGGCCAGCAATTCCCACTGCGCCACCTTCAGCGATTGCTCACCGGTGCGCGTGGTGAACAACTCACCCGACACGCCGATAAAATCACCCAGGTCAATCGCCTTGAATGCAGCGAACGGTTCCTCGCCCAGCGCGTTTTTTTGCAGGTAGATTTGGAATTTATCGGTGCCGTCTTGCAGGTGCGCGAACGTGCTTTTGCCCATCTCGCGAACGGCCACCACGCGCCCGGCGGCTTGAACCGGCCGGCCTTCGGCGAACGCCGCCCGGATTTCCGCCAGCGTGCCGGTACGCGCAAAAGCCCGGCCATAGGGCGTGTGGCCCGCCGCCTGAAGCGTCGCCAGATTCGCCAACCGTTGCTGGCGGAATTCCTTCTCGTGTGCACTCAATTCCATGATGGCCTCTGCTGCTAAAAACTCGCCCACCCTACCCGCCCCCCGGTGTGAAATCCAGCCATTTCCCCGCCGGCGCGCCGGGTTGGCGCGGGTCTGCCGGCCCGTGGCTTCGTCCGCAAAATCGCCGCCAATTTTATCCGCCGGGGGCCTCGCCGGCCGCCAGTGCGGCAGCGAGACAACGTTGGATCATGTCCACCGGCGGCGTGGGAATCAGCCCGGAACTCATCAGCAACTCCAGCGCGCGGTTGGCCGCGGCAATATCTTCTTGCGCGCGCTGCTGGATGGCTGCCGGGTCCACCGCCTGGCGAGCCACGCCATCGGCGGCGGCCTGCCGGGCCACCGCCGCGGCGGTTTCCGCGAATACGGCTTGGTCCGTCATGAGCGGCATGATGTAATCCGGCGTGAGACCCTGCCGCTCGGCAAAATCAGCGATTGTACGCGCAGCGGCGATGGCCATGGCATCGGTGATCTTCCGCGCCCGTGCCAGCAATGCGCCCTTCAAAATGCCGGGGAAACCGAGCGAGTTATTCACCTGATTGGGGAAATCACCGCGCCCGGTGGCCACCACCAGCGCACCGGCGGCCTTGGCGGCGTGGGGATAGATTTCCGGCACGGGATTGGCGCACGCAAACACAATGGCCTTGCGCGCCATGGAACTCACCCAAGCGGGTGGAATAACATCCGGCCCCGGGCGCGAAAGCGAAATCAACACGTCCGCCTGCCGCAATGCGACGGCCACTTCATTTACGCGGTCCGGATTGGTTCGCTGGCACAATTCCCATTTGCGGTAGAATCGCGGGTCGCGCGCGATATCTTCGCGGCCGCGGTGCAGCCCGCCGCGTGAATCAAACAGCGCCAGCCGTGCCGGGTCCGCGCCTGCCTGCATGATCAGGCTGGCGATGGTGGTGTTGGACGCCCCCGCGCCCAAGAAGACAATCCGGCAATCCGCCAGCGCTTTGCCCGCCACCTTGAGGGCGTTCAGCAGCCCGGCCAGCGTGACGCAACCGGTGCCCTGCGCGTCATCGTGCCAGACGGGGATTTCGCATTGGTCCCGCAGGCCATCCAACACGCGGTAGCAGTTGGGTTGGCTGATGTCCTCAAGGTTGACCGCCCCGAAGGACGGCGCCAGTCGCCGGACGAAATCAATCATGATTTCGGGATCGTGCTCGCCCCGCGCATTGCGGCTATCCATGCACAACGGCACTGCGTCCACCCCGCCCAGGATTTTCATCAGGAAGGCCTTGCCCTCCATGACCCCGAGACCGCCGGGCGGCGAGACGTTGCCATCGCCCAGCACGCGGGTGGAATCGCTGACCACTGCCACCACGTTGCCGCGCCAGGAAAGCTCAAACGACTCCGCGGCGTGGTCGCGGATGCGGGTGGACACCGCGGAAACGCCGGGCGTGTACCACGCGTTGATCCACGCCAGCCCCGGCAAGGGCGCGCGCGGCAACACCTGAATCTTCCCGCCATAAAACCGGTGGGCCGCCAGCGCCAACGCCTGAAAAAAGGCCGTTTTGGCGCGTGCCGCCTGTTCCTCGCGCCAGTGGGCGGGAAAGTGGTCGGCTATCTGGTCCAAACGAATATCCATCTTGTGGGTTCCCCGTGCTCTTTATGCAAACGGACCGGTTTGGGCAACCCAAAACCGGTCCGGCAACTACGCGCTGCGCGCGGGAATTAGAACGAAACCACGACGCGACCCGCGCCGTACACGTCCACATTCATCCG
>Ga0208940_1000972_pt1 | contig 32226 bp, 25 predicted proteins | sample AD_JPNNA6_MetaG_FD_184445 | JGI IMG/M metagenome (GOLD analysis project Ga0208940, IMG submission 184445) | Active sludge microbial communities of municipal wastewater-treating anaerobic digesters from Japan - AD_JPNNA6_MetaG (SPAdes) (version 2) | ecosystem: Engineered > Bioreactor > Anaerobic... | reverse complement strand
CTGAGCGGCTGTGGGACAGCCAGGGTGCCATCGTCAACCACCGAGAAATCAGCCCAGGAAATCACGCAAAAATCCTTAACGGCGTTTGGGGGAGGCACCGTCAAATCCTTCGGAAAACCAAGGGGTCTGGACTGATTTTCACCCCGCATGGGATGCCAGTGAAAGCCATCCCGTAAAGGGGTCGGTCCCGGAATACAGGAATATGCATCGAGCGCGTTCAAGGCCCGCTGCCTGCCGGAGTTCAAGTGCGCGCTTTTCGTCCGCCCAAAGACCGAGGCGGACCTCGCCGAAACGGAAGCCTGGTATGCGGAACGCCAGGAGCAGAGGCGGCGGTCTCAGAAGTCATGAAATTAGCCCTTTGAGGCGCGACCGCCACGCCCTGACGACGTGATCGCCAAGTCCACATTCCTGTATTCCGGGACCGACCCCTTTACGGCTCCGGCAGTCGATCCCCGATCTCCCATCTCCGATCTCCGATCTCCCATCTCCGTGCTCTCTGTGCCTCTGTGGTTGATCACCCTCGCTGAATGTCACCGTGCGGAATGAACCACAGAGACGCCGAGGACACAGAGAAGGCCATGGCCGGGCAATCTGTGTTCCGCCCCGAATCTGTGAGGGACGGACTCCACACCGATTCAGGACGGAACACAGATTGATCCCGGAGAGTGACCGGCTGCGACCTCCGGAAACAGCCCTGTCTCGAAGGCCCGCAAGCTCCACTCGACTACGCGCCAAACCCTCTACCCCGCAGACACCAATGGCCGACTGTACCCTGCTGACCCGTTTCCAGCCGCGAAAGAACACAAGGACCACAAAGAAGTGAACGTGTCGGCTTTGCGTTCTTTGCGTTCTTTTGCGGCTAAAGACCTCCCCCGCAAGACAAGCCGCTTCAACGGAGGTGCGTTGCGAGTCCTCGCGGCCATTGATCAGGGGGTGGAAGGTTTCCTGGAGGAGGCTCTCCAGATCAGCGCGGCGCAGGTCGCCGTGCAATTGCAGGCCGAAGCATTAGGCTATCTCTGATTCCCCCAGAACGGTGAAATTATCGCCAAAATGTCAATTCCACACACAACCCTTCCGTGATGACCCCAACCCTACGCCAAAAGACGGGAATCTCGTTGACAACGATTCCCTTCGACTGATAACTGTCCTTTAGACTGACACGCCACAGGATTCATAGGATTCACGATGAGAACTGAGTTGAAAATTACGCCGTTCAAGTGCGGCGGATGCGAGGTGGCGTGTTAGGCAAAATATCGAACTAAACTACATGAGGTGGTCACGATGATCCCAGAAATACTATTGGAAATCATGAAGCATGAGGGAGTTGTTGCTATTGCGACCATGGGAAAGGATGGACCGCACATGGTCAACACCTGGAATAGCTATCTCCGAATATCATCAGACGGACGCTTGTTCGTTCCTGCCGGGGGCATGCGTCGGACAGAAGCTAACATTGCCCACAACCCCGATGTGCTGATTACTTTGGGAAGCCGCGAGGTTCAGGGAAGGCATGGGCCAGGTACAGGTTTCTTGATCAAGGGAAAGGCCTCCTTTATAGCGTCCGGGCCTGATTTTGACTTTATGAAGACGCAGTTCAGTTGGTTACGAGCCACCCTGGCCGTTACCATCGAATCTGCTACGCAAACCCTATGAAGGCAAGGGACATTGCGCTGCAGTCTCGCGGCTTCTGTCGCCATGCGACAATTGTCGATCGATTTTGAAAGGTCATTCGCTCCGGCGCGAGTCGCCCTCCCGCGGCTGTGCCTGAGCTCGTTAGACACCCGAAGAAACCCGAGTCGCGATCCGGTCCTGAACGAATCGAGCCACGATCGGACATGAGCAATGACAAGCCCCATCACCTCGGCCACAGGCAGCGCCTCCGGGAACGCTTTATCAAGTCGGGCCTCGACGGCTTCGCCGACTATGAGGTTGTGGAACTGCTGCTGACCCTTGCGATTCCGCGCTCCGACGTGAAGCGGCCCGCCAAGGCTCTGATCGCGCGCTTCGGCAACCTTCGCGGCATTCTCGACGCGCGGATTGAAGACTTGCGGTCTGTCCCGGGCATCGGAACCGTCACTCCCGCGGCGATTCAGATCATCAAGGCTGCCGCGACGCTCTACCTCCAGCAGAGCGCCGAGGGGCGCGACTCACTCCGCGACCCCGAGTTTTTGAGCCGGTTCTGGCGCGCTCGCATCGGCGCCCTTCCCAACGAGGTCTTCGAAGTCGGCTACCTGGATTCCGGCTATCGATTGCTCCGCGACGGCGTGGAGCGACTGGAAGAGGGCACGATCGATCGCGCGGCCGTCTATCCGCGGCGGGTCATCGAGGCGGCGCTGGGCCGTGGGGCTTTCGCCATTGCGCTCGCCCACAATCACCCGAACGGCGCGGTCACGCCCAGCGAGCAGGACAAGGTCCTCACCCGCGCCATCGTGCTGGCGGCGGAGACCGTCAGCCTTCGCGTCGTGGACCACCTCATCGTATCGCCGGGTGAGGCGTTCAGCTTCCGGAAGGCGGGTCTTCTGTGACGATCGCGCCGGCCATTCTCGAGCGGTTTCCGCGCCTGAACGACGCCCAGCGCGAGATCATCGGTCATCGGGACGGACCGTTGCTCGTGATCGCCGGTCCGGGCTCGGGCAAGACGTACAGCATCGTTCTTCGCGCGCTGAATCTGCTGCTCCTGGAGAAGGCTCACCCGCGGCAAGTCGTCCTGTGCACGTTCACGGAAAAGGCCGCGTACGAGATGCGCGACCGGCTCGCCGCCGCCGCGCGCGAAGTGGGTTACGCGGGCGATCTGTCGGAACTGACCGCGTCCACGATCCACAGCTTCTGCAATCGCATCCTCACGCTGCACCGCCACCGCATGGAACTCGGCCACGGGTACGACACGCTCGACGAGCTGACTCAGCTCCTTTTCATCTTCGAGCATTTCGACGAGATCGTCGGGCCGGCCGAGAACGACCTCTACCTGCATCGGTGGAAGACGCGCTGGACCGCGATCGAGGGCGCGCGCGCCTACTTCGACAAGATCACCGAGGAACTCGTCGACCCGGAGCGACTGGTCGAGTCGGCGGACCCCTTCGTTCACGGCATCGGCGAGTCCTATCTGCGCTACGAGCACGCGCTTCGCGAGGCGAATCGCACGGACTTCGCGCATCTTCAGCGGCTCGTGTTCGACCTGCTGCGCGACCCCGAGACGGCCGACGCCGTCACGCGCGACCTCCGCTACATCCTCGTCGACGAGTACCAGGACACCAACTTCATCCAGGAGCAGCTCCTCCTCAAGCTGACGGAAAAGAGCCGTAACCTATGCGTCGTCGGCGATGAGGACCAGAGTCTCTATCGCTTCCGCGGCGCCACCGTCCGCAACATCCTGGAGTTCCCGCAGCGGGTGTCCGGCTGCCGCGTGCTCAAGCTCACGACCAACTACCGTTCGCATCGCGCCATCGTCGAGCGCTACGACCGGTGGATGGCGTCGGCCGACTGGTCCAATCCGCACGGGGCGGCGTTCCGGTTCGACAAGACGATCCAGGCGGATGCCGGCGCCACGCATCCCGCCTACCCCTCGGCGATCGCCATCTGGGGCCGCGACCAGCGGGACGAAGCCGCGCGCTTCGGGGACTTCGTTGTGTTCCTGAAGTCGAACGGCGTGGTCGCGGACTACAGCCAGGTTGCCCTGCTGCTCCACAGCGTCCGCGAGGACCACAGCGGGCCCTATCGCGACGCGCTCGCCGCGAAAGGCATTCCGGCATTCTGCCCGCGCGCCCGGACCTACTTCGACAACACCGAGGTCCGCGACCTGGTGGCCTGCTTCGCGGTCGTCTTCGGCTGGCACGGCGAAGGCCGGGGACAAGCGGCCGGCGCGGTCGCCGACCTCGCCGCCTACGTGGACGGCGCGATCGTCGAGCTCGCCCGGCGTTTCGCGGCGCCGCATCCGCTCGCGGCAGCGCTTCAGCGCTGGACGCAGGAGATCGCGCGGCTCAGCGAGGGCGAGGCGCTCGATCTCCGCCCGGCCGACTACCTCTACCACCTGCTGGGGCTCGAGCCCTTCCGCAGCGCGGTGCGCGACGAGAACGTGGCGCGCAACCTGGCGATCTTCTCGCAGCTCCTGAACGTCTTCCAGACCTACTACCGGTACACCGTCGTCACGCACCGCAACCGGGAGTCCCTGCGACTTCACTTCTTCAACAGCTTCCTGCGTCTGCTCCACGACGGCGGGATCAATGAGTACGAGGACCCGGACCAACCCTTCCCCAAGGGCCACGTGCAGGTGATGACCATTCACCAGGCCAAGGGGCTGGAGTTCCCGGTGGTCGTGGTGGGATCGCTCGCCACGCAGCTCTCGAGCCCCAAGCAGATCGACCGTGACCTCGGGGCGTTCTATCACCGGCCACCCTTCGAGCCGGAGAACCGCATCACCCTGTTCGACCGGATGCGCCTGCACTATGTGGCATTCTCGCGGCCGCGGAAGGTCCTCGTCCTCACCGCCCACGAGCAGCCGAAGGATCACTTTGCCTCGATCTGGCAGGGACTCCCGCAATGGCCATACGTGCAGAAGGAGCTGCTCGCCGCCCAGCGCTTCGAGACGCGCGATCGAATGCCGGTCAAGAAGACCTACAGCTTCACGGGCGACCTCAAAATCTACGAGACCTGCCCGCGCCAGTACCAGTTCTTCCGCGAGTACGACTTCACGCCCTCGCGCTCGGCGGTGATCTTCTTCGGCCTGCTCGTGCACCAGACGATCGAGGAAGTCCACCGCGTCGCCCTCGACGGCCGGCTCGACACGCTCGACGAGCGCCGTATTCGCGAGCTCTTCGACCGTACCTTCCGCTTCCTCGCCATGAGCGATGTCCGGCCCATCGGCGACCAAGCCCGCGACGCCGCCTTCACGCAGGTGCTGAACTACTGGCGCCAGAACCGCGACGAGATGCGCCGCGTGATCCGGACCGAAGTGGACGTGTCGCTCGAGAAGGACCTGCCTGCCGCGTCGGGCGCGGCGCAGGCAGGCGGCTACATCCTCGCCGGCAAGGTGGACCTGCTGCTCGGTGGCGACCTGCCTGCGCCGCGACCGGGTGTCTTCTTTGTCTACGTCATCGAATGCCAAGATGGGAGTCTTTACATCGGTCAGACTGACGACCTGCATCGCCGTTGGAACCAACACCTGCGAGGCGATGCTGCCGATTGGACGCGGTTGCATAATCCCATTCGGATTGCCCACTATGAAGAAGTGCCGACGCGCGACGAAGCGGGAAAGCGGGAAAGGGACTTGAAATCAGGGTATGGTCGGAAACACCTCAAGCGGTTGATCGAAAACGGCGGGGCGCGGCCGGCAGGCGGCAAGCTCGAGCTGCTCGACTTCAAGACCTCGCCGCGGCCGAAGGACAGCCCGGAGCTGATCGCCGCGTACGAGCGCCAGCTTTGCACCTATGCCCACATCCTGGAGCAGCGCCACGGTCGGCACGTGGACCGGCTGCTGCTCTACTGGACTGCGGAGCCGCGCAAGGAAGATGCATTGATGGTCCTGCCGTACGACCCGGCGCGGGTCGAGGAGGCCGGCCGCCATTTCGACGACACCGTGCGCCGTATCCAGGCGCAAGAATTCGCGGTGACCACGCCGCCCGAGGCGGCGATCTGCAAGGAGTGCGACCTGCGTATGCTGTGCCAGGCCGAGGGGACCATCAGACGGTCGGAGGCGCTCGCATGAAACCGGCCGACCTGCTGCATCGCATCGACTTCATCGAGAAGGCCGGTACCGGCATCAGGCGTATCCGTGACGAGGCGCGCGCGGGCGGCTACCCCGAGCCGGTTTGGGAGACCAACGGGTTCACGACGACCATCTTCAGGCCGAACCCAAAAGTACTGGCGGTTCAAACTGCCGTACGCCCGACAAGTACCGGGCAACTCCCCCGCCATGGGCCCGACAAGTACCCGACAAGTACCCGACAAGTCATGGCAGCCCTCAGTCAGGCCGGCGGGCCCCTGTCGCGCGCAGCCTTGCAGGCTGCCTCCCAACTCCGCAACCGGGAGCATTTCGTTAACGAGCACCTCAAGCCACTGGTCGCGGCCGGTTTGATCGAACTCACCATCCCCGACAAGCCCCGCAGCAGCCGCCAGCGCTACCGCTTGACCGCGGCGGGGCGTGAGCTGCTCAAACACATCGAGGAGTCCGAGTAAATGGCGAAAATCGACATCACCCGAACCGAACTGGTCTGGCCCGGCAAGTACAACGAAGACGGCACGCTCAAGGAAGTGCCGCGCGTGAGCCTGCCTTTCCAGGTCATCGAAACCGTCAACGAGAGCCGCGCCACGCGCGAGGCAAAGAAGTTGCCGCAGCAGGGCACGCTCTTCGACTTTTACAAGGGCAAGGAGGGCGATACCTTCGAGGACGGCTGGCGCAACAAGCTCATCTGGGGCGACAACCTGCTGGTCATGGGCTCCCTGCTGGAAAAGTTCGCGGGGAAGATCGACCTGATCTATATCGATCCGCCGTTCGCGACGGGAGCGGATTTCTCGTTCATCGCAGAGATCGGAGAGAAAGGCGTCGAGATCGAGAAGGAGCAATCCGCAATAGAAGAGAAAGCCTATCGGGATACTTGGGGTGCCGGGATGCAGTCATATATCGGGATGATGTGGCCACGGCTTCAGCTTTTAGGAGAGTTACTAAGTGAGGCTGGAACTCTTTTTGTTCATCTTGACAGGAACGTGTCGCAGCCGTTGAAGCTAGTTTGTGATGACGTCTTCGGTGCTGGACAATTCGTGAACGACGTCACATGGAAGAGATCTCATGCTCATGGAGATACAGGGCAGGGAGCCACCCATTTCGGGCGGGTCACGGAGAGCATTCTTATCTACACGAAGGGCAAGGCGCCGATCTGGGAACCCCAGTATATCCCGTACAGCGATGCCATCCTGGCAAGAGACTACAAGTACGTGGAGAAGGAATCCGGAGAGAGGTACCGCTTAATGCCAGTCGATGGACCTGGCGGAGCCGCTAAGGGCAATCCGTACTACGAGTTTCTCGGCATTAAGGGATACTGGAGGTATTCCAAGGCGACGATGAAGGCCCTGTACGACAAGGGTGAGATTGTTCTGTCGTCAACCGGGAAATCCCTGAGTAAGAAGCGGTACTTGAAGGATGCGAAGGGAACCCCGGTGACAGACCTATGGGACGACGTCAACCGGATCAGCCCGACCTCCTCAGAACGGCTTGGCTTTCCTACGCAGAAACCAGAGAGCCTCCTTGAAAGGATAGTCCGAACGGCTTCTCGAGAGAACAGTCTCGTCGCCGACTTCTTCTGCGGCTCCGGCACCACGCTGGCCGTCGCCGAGAAGCTTGGCCGTCGCTGGATCGGCTGTGACCTCGGCCGCTGGGGCATCCATGTCACCCGCAAGCGCCTGCTCGGTATCGAGAACTGTAAGCCGTTCGAAGTGCTGAACCTCGGCAAGTACGAGCGCCAGTACTGGCAGGGGGTGACATTCGGTAAGGCGAAGGACAAGCCGCTCGCCGAGCAGGCGCTGTACGAATACCTCGCCTTCATCCTCAAGCTCTACGGCGCGCAGCCCGTGGCGGGCATGGCGCATCTACACGGCAAGAAAGGAAGAGCGATGATCCACATCGGCGCGGTGGACGCGCCGGTGACGATCGCCGAGATCGACGCGGCGGTGGACGAGTGCGCGAAGCTGAAGCAGGGCGAGCTGCACGTGCTCGGCTGGGAGTGGGAGATGGGGCTCTACGACCTGATGGTCGAGGCCGCGAAGAAGAAGGGCGTGAAGCTCCTGCTCCTGCAGATCCCGCGAGAGGTGATGGAACAGCAGGCCGCGGCTAAAGGCGACGTGCGCTTCTTCGAGCTGGCCTACCTCGAGGCCGAGATCGAGCAGCCGAAGAAGCTCACCGCGCAGGTGGCGCTCAAGGACTTCGTCATCCCCAATACCGAGCTGATCCCCGAGGACGTGCGCAGCAAGGTCAAGAAGTGGTCGGACTACATCGACTATTGGGCCGTCGACTGGGACTTCCAGAACGACACCTTCATGCAGGGGTGGGTGGCGTACCGCACGCGCAAGGAGCGCAAGCTGCCGCTCGTCTCCGACCCGCATACCTACAAGAAGCCCGGCAAGTACCGCATCCTCGTCAAGGTGATCGACATCTTCGGCAACGACACCTCGCAGGCCTTTGACGTCGAATTTTAGATTTTGGGTTGGGGATTTCGGATTATGGAAGAGCAGGAGTCTCAACGACGGACCCGGGGAGGTTGCCCTCCGGGTGATTCGCCTGGTCGAATCCTTGCCAAGGTCACAATGGTTGTAGCGTCGATTCGCACGCTCCGCCAAACCAATCCAAAATCCAAAATCGAAAATCCAAAATGAGCAAGGCCGTAATCGCGTACGACAAGGACCTGCCGGAAATCCCGGGTCGCCGGCCATGGGAGAAGCCGACCTCGTACCTGGTGAAGGACGACGCGGCGGCGACGGGATGGCGGGTGGACGAGACCGGCCGGCGCCCGAGCCAATTGCTGCTCGTGCCGAAAATCCGCGCCGCCGTGGACGCGTGGCGCGAGGGTGGCTACGAGGGCGCGTCGGAGGTCACGCGGCGCCTGCTCGAATACTGGTTCGATGAGGACCACGAGGTTCCCGGCTTCGGCGTGCCGTTCCGGTACTACTTCTGCCAGCGCGAGGCGATCGAGACGCTGGCGTGGCTGGTGGAGATCGCCGGCCAGCGCGGCGCGCAGAAGCTGATCCAGGCGCACGCGACGAAGTTCAAGAAGGACCTGCTGACCGACAACATCGTGTTCCAGACCACGATGGATGGACGCCGGCAACTGCGCCGCTACGTGCCGGAGCTCGACGCCGAGGGCGTGCAGGACCTGCCGCCCGAGGACCTGCGCCGCTTCGCCTTCAAGATGGCCACCGGCTCGGGGAAAACCTGGGTGATGGCGATGGCGATTGTCTGGTCCCGCTTCCACAAGCAGCGGGTGCCGGGCTCGGAGCTGTCGACGAACTTCCTGATCGTGGCGCCCAACGTGATCGTCTATCAGCGGCTCGAGAAGGACTTCGCGGCGAACCGCATCTTCTACGAGCTGCCGCTGATCCCTCCCGAGTGGCGCGGCGCCTTCGGGCAGAAGGTGATCTTGCGCGGCGAGGCGGCGGAGCCCGATCCTTCCGGCAACCTGTTCCTCACCAACATCCACCAGCTCTACGAGTCGAGGGACGAGGAGTGGACGCCGGCGAACGCCATCGAGGCGCTGCTCGGCAGGAAGCCGGCGAAGGACCTCGCTGCGTCAGGCCAGCGGTCGATGCTGGAGCGGGTGAAGTCGCTGAAGGACCTCGTGGTGATAAACGACGAGGCACACCACGTGCACGACGAGGAGTTGCAGTGGAGCCAGTCGCTGCTCGCGATCCACCGCGCCCTGCCGCAGGGGCTCGCGCTCTGGCTCGACTTCTCGGCCACGCCCAAGGACCAGAACGGGATGTACTTCCCGTGGACCGTCTGCGACTACCCGCTCGCCCAGGCTGTGGAGGACCGCATCGTCAAGGCGCCGCTGATCGTCACCAAGGAGGACGACTCCAAACAGCCGAAGGAAGACCCGGACGGCGTCACGGCAGGCAACATCGGCGAGAAGTACGGCTACTGGCTGCGCGCGGCGGTGCAACGCTGGAAAGAGCACCACAAGGTCTACAAGCAGCTCGGCACCCGACCGGTTCTGTTCATCATGGCCGAGAAGAACGTCTACGCCGATGCCATCGGCGAGTACCTGTGGAAGACCAAGGAGTTCGGATTCAGAGAATCCGAGGTATTGGTCATCCACACCGACGCCGCCGGCGAGATCACGAAAAAGGACCTCGACAAGGCGCGGGACATCGACAAGGCCGAGAGCAAGGTCAAGGCGATCGTCAGCGTCATGATGCTGCGCGAGGGCTGGGACGTTCGAAACGTGACCGTCGTCCTCGGTCTGCGCCCGTTCACGGCGAAGGCCGAGATTCTGCCCGAGCAGGTGATCGGACGCGGGCTGCGCCTGATGACGCAGGTGAGTCCGGACCGCACGCAGACGCTGGAGGTGCTCGGCACCCGGAACCTGCTTCATGTCCTGCGCACCCAGCTCGAGGCGGAGGGGGTGGGCGTCGCCAGCACCAAGACCGATCCGCCGCCGCCGGTGATCATCGCGCCGGTGCAGGAGCGGCTGAAGTACGACATCGCGATCCCGATCACGAAGCCGAGCCTGGCGCACGATATCCGCAAGCTGTCCGAACTGAAAGTGGATAAACTCGACGCCATCTACGAGCAGGAGGAGCTCGCCGAACCGTTCCGGGTGAGGCTGAGGCTCGAGTTCGCCACCACCGAGACGGAGGTCCACCAGGCTGACATCGCGACGGGCGAGCTGCCGCCCGCCCAGGAACTGCTCGCCAGCATCGCCAACAAGGTCATCGACCGGGCGAAGCTGCCGAACCGCTTCGCCGAGCTGTACCCCACGGTGCGGGACTACGTCGCCACCCGCTGCTTCGGCAGGTCGATCAACCTCGATGACGAGGCCCTTCGCTCCCATCTCGCACGCCTCGAGCTGCAGGAGGGGATCGCCAAGTACCTCGCGCGTAAAATCGCCGAGTTGACGGTCGAGCGCCGCGCCTTCGAGTTCGACAAGGCCGGCTTCCGGCTCTCCGAGACCAAGCCGTTCAGTTGGCGCCGCAACCTGCCGCCGTTCGAGGCCAAGAAGACCGTCTTCAACTACGTCGCCACCTACAACGATTTCGAGCGCCGGTTCGCCCAGTTCCTCGATAACAAAGCGAAGGACGTCGTCCGCTTCGCCTCCCTCGGCACCACCGAGCAGGGCGAGTCGGGCACACAATTCCGCGTGGACTATCTGAAGCCGAGCGGCGCGATCGGCTTCTACCATCCGGACTGGGTGGTGGTGCAGAAAACCGCGAGAGGCGAGGTCAACTGGATCATCGAGACCAAGGGCCGGGTATGGGAAGGCACGTCCGCGAAGGACGAGGCGCTCGAAACGTGGTGCAGGCGGGTCAGCGAGGAGACCGGCCGGACTTGGCGGTACGCCCGGATCAACCAGCCGGAGTTCCAGGCGCACGCGGGAGAGACACTCGGAGGACTCGTCGATGGCCGGCAGGCAATGGGCGCCGAACTGACCAAAGGAATGTAGAGAACGGAGGAGGCGAGGCAAGGGCGTGATTTGGTCTGGGTCAAAGCGCCTCCTCCGCTCTTTACATTCCGCGATAAAGTGACAGGTTCGTAATTCGACAGTGGTTTGTCGAGATCATCGCACGCCTACTACGCACCAAACCACGTCAATTGACAGGCGCCATTTCCAACCTCAACAACAGCAACCCTTCAGGAATTTAAATGAAATAACCGTGCCGCCGCGAGTTGGCGATTCCATCGCCGGTCTGGACACCGCCACTGGACGCCTGTTAGATTCGCAAGCGAATCATGTGTGCTGACGCAACAATCCTCAGACTTATGAAGCGTATTTCCATGCTCTGGGCGGCGGCTCTGATGGCCGGCGCACTCTCCTGGTCTCCGTGCATCGCGGCCGAATCGGCCTTCAACGGCATCGAAGTCAATCTGGGCAACCTGTTTCGCCTGTCGGACGCCAAGACGCGTTCGATTTCGCCGGAGAACTTCACCGGCGAAAAGGGAAAGGCCGGCATGGCGACCGAAGGCACCGGCAAGAACGCCTCGCGCGATCTCGGCCAGGGCTGGAAAGTCTCGCCTTCGGTCCGCATTCCGGCGCGAAGCACTTTCACGATGGCGGACATCGCGGGGCCCGGAGCCATTCAACAGATTTGGATGACGCCGGCGCCGCTGGACAAGACCCGGTGGTACATCCTGCGATTCTACTGGGATGACGAGAAGGAACCGTCGATCGAGTGTCCGATGAGCGACTTCTTCGCGTGCGGCTGGGGGAAGTACGCCCAGATCAATTCCCTGGCCGTGTGCGTGAACCCGGGGAGCGCCTTCAATTGCTACTGGACGATGCCATTCCGCAAGCGGGCGCGCATCACGATGGAGAATCTCGACGACAAGGACATGGTGCTCTACTACCAGGTCAATTACGCGCTCGGGGCTGTGCCGAAGGATTCCGCTTACCTGCATGCCCAGTTCCGCCGGGAAGACCCGCTTAAACAGAAGGGGCTCTTCACGATCATCGATGGCGTCAAGGGCAAGGGCCAATACGTGGGCACCTACATGGCCTGGGAAGTCCACAGCCCGGGCTGGTGGGGCGAAGGCGAGATCAAGTTCTACATGGACGGCGACACGCAGTGGCCGACGATCTGCGGGACCGGCACGGAGGATTACTTCTGCGGGTCGTACAATTTCGACACCAAGGACGACAGTGGAAAGGCGCGTTACACCGTGTTCTCGACGCCGTACTCGGGCCTGGCCCAGGTGCTGCCGCCCGACCAAATCTATCAAGCGGGCCAGCGCTTCGGCCTCTACCGGTGGCACATCACGGACCCCATCCGGTTCGAGCGGGATTTGCGGGTCACGATCCAGTCGCTCGGCTGGCAGGAAGGCGGCCGGTACTTGCAGACGGAAGACGATGTCGCCGCCGTCGCTTTCTGGTACCAGACCGAGCCCCACGCGCCGTTTCCGCCTCTGCCCTCCCGGGAGCGACTCGAACCGAAGTGAGCCGTGTCCGCACGCGGGCAGTGCATCTGGAGGTTGTCGGTGGGAATCGAGTATGCGCCGCATGGGGCGTGCCTGCCGCGCCTGCCTGTGCCATGCCCGACACGGCAGACAGGCCGCTGCGCTTTGCGGCGCAGGCAGGGCACGCGGCCTACACCGGCAATCTCGATCCGTTGTCGACCCGGTGCCTTCACCGGGCGACAGAATACCAACAACGACCGGATGCACCGGATCGCGCCTCATTTGCTGCCTAATTTGCTTGCGGCAACGACGGCGGACTTCACACTCTTGCGGCGCGTCGGACTATGACAGCAAAGCGCCAGCCGCAGGGACGATCGTCTCAGAGACGTGTCCGCCGACCCAAAACGCCGGCCCGGACGCGGTCTGCTCGTTCGCCCGAGGGCGCACGGGGCGTTCGACCCCGCGCGGGCGAGATGGCGAAGCCTCCGTCGCCGGTTCCGGAGGTGACCGTGCCCCGGGACGAAGAGGCGCTGGCCGAGCGGCCCGCGGACCGTTCGGCGTACGACAGCGACTCGGCGATCAAGCTTTACTTGCGGGAGATCGGACAGGTCAAGCTCCTGACGCCGCAGGAGGAGATTGAACTGGCGGCGCGCATCAAGCAGGGAGACAAGAAGGCGCGCGAGCACATGATCAAGGCCAACCTGCGCCTGGTCGTCAAGATCGCGCACGACTACGACGGGCTGGGCCTGCCCCTCCTCGATTTGATCAACGAGGGCAACATCGGACTGATGAAGGCCGTCGAGCGCTTCGACCCCGCCAAGGGCGGCAAACTGTCCACCTACGCCGCCTGGTGGATCAAGCAGTCGATCAAACGCGCCCTCGCCAACCAGTCCAAAACCATCCGGCTCCCCGTCCACCTCGTGGACAAGATTTCCCGCATGCGGCGGATCGCGACGAAGCTGCACGAGGTGTACGGGCGCGAGCCGACCGACGAGGAGCTGGGCGAGGAGTTGGGCGTTCCCTCGTCTCGGGTGGCCCAACTGCGAAGCGCGTCGGTCCGACCCGCCTCGCTCGATGCCCCTATCGGCGACGAGAACTCGAACACCTACGCCGAAGTCGTCGAGGACGAGCGCGCCGAAGATCCGTACGAGCGGCTCGAGGAAAAGACGGTGAACATCATGGTCGACGATTTCGTGCGGCGGCTGGACCAACGCGAGCAGACGATCCTGCGCTACCGGTTCGGACTCGACGGCAGCAGCGAGAAAACACTCGAGGAAGTGGGCGCCAAGTTCGGCGTCACTCGAGAACGCATCCGCCAAATCCAGAACATCGCCCTCGCCAAACTGCGCCGCATGATCCAGAAGCTCGAGGGAAAGAAACGCTGACAGGATGACACGTCTTCGATGAATTCTCCACAAGACCCCTCGCCGGCCGAACTCGAGCAGGCCATTCGCAATGTTCCGGATTTTCCCAAACCGGGCATCCAGTTCAAAGACATCACACCCTTGCTGGGCAACGCACGCCTGTTCGCCGCAACCGTCGATAGGCTGATCGCGGGCCACCCACCCGGCTCCATCCACGCCGTCGCGGGCATCGACGCCCGAGGTTTCCTTTTCGCCTCCGCCGCCGCCCTGAAACTTGGCGCCGGCTGCGTCCCGATCCGCAAGCGCGGCAAGCTCCCCTACCGCACGCTCGAAGAAAGCTACGAACTCGAATACGATTCCAACACCATCGCCATCCACGCCGATGCCGTCCCCGAAGGCAGCCGCGTTCTGCTGATCGATGACCTGCTCGCCACGGGCGGAACCGCGCGGGCGGCGGCCAACCTGCTGCGCCGCCTGGGCGCCGAGGTTGTCGAGATCGTATTCCTGATCGAACTGACCGCACTCGAAGGCCGCGCCAAGCTCGAAGGCTACCCCGTGCGCTCCCTCATCCGGTTTTAGAGAGCTGGATGTCAACGAACTTCCCGAATCGCCCGTCCTCGCCCAGGCTGACCCGCGTCGAGCACACCACGTTCCGCGTCCGCCCCTACGACCTGGCCGCAACGCTCAATTCCGGACAGGCCTTCCGCTGGCGTCCGGCGGGCGCGGGCTTCGAGGGCGTGGTGGGCCGGCGTTGGACACGTCTCGAGCCGTGCGCGGAGGGAATCCGCGCAGAGACGCCCGCGCCCGTTCCGGACTGGGACTGGCTCGCAACCTACCTCCAGGTCGGCGAGCGCCTCGACACCGTGCTGGCAAGCTTCCCGAATGACCCGATCCTCGCTGACGCCGTGCGGCATTTCCCCGGTCTGCGCCTCTTGCGCCAGGACCCGTGGGAATGCCTCGCCTCCTTCATTCTCTCCGCCACGAAACAGATCGTGCAGATTCGCCAGATGATCGGACTGCTCTGCGCCCGTTACGGCGAGCCGGTGCCGGTCCCTCGAGGACATGCCCCCGAGTTCGCATTCCCCACAGCCGAACGCCTGGCGCAGTGCACCGAAGCCGAACTCCGCGCCTGCAAGCTCGGATTCCGCGCGCCCTCGCTTCGGGCGGCCGCCCAAAGCGTCGCCGCGGGCCGCCCGAATCTGGCGACGCTCCCGTCCCTCGAGCTCGAAGAGGCCCGCGAGGTCCTCATGGCTCTGCGCGGAGTCGGACGCAAGATCGCGGATTGCGTGCTGCTCTTCGCGTATGGATTCCCGCAGGCCTTCCCCATTGATGTGTGGATCGAGAGAGTGCTGCGGCGGCTCTACTTCCCGCGACGCCGCGTCACGCCGTCCGGGCTCCGACGCTTCGCCGGCACGCACTTCGGGCCGCGCGCGGGCTACGCCCAACAATACCTGTTCCATTACATCCGAACTGTCGACCGACAGCGTTCACGGTAAAGGTCTGTGCAAAAATTACTTCCGGTTTTGGCGGGAGCGCCGGCGGGCCAGATGCGAAGCCCGAGGGTGGGAGTGTATCCCGTATCCCCAGAGATACTCGACCGACCGAGGAACGACGCAGATGGCCCGGTGCCGCCCCGCCCCGGAGGGCTGGGGGGCTTTGGCTCGCCGGCTTCGTTGCTCTTCAGTCACAGAGGTCAAGGCTATGCTCCTTCGTCGCGCCTCGCCGGCGAGCCAAATCCCCTCGAGAAAGATCGGAACCAGTTTTTACACAGACCCTAAGCCATGAACACCTCGATCGAGGTCCTCTTCACACCCGCCGAGTTTGCCGCCCTCGCACAGCGCGACTTGAGCGAGACGGCGTGCGTCGTGTTTGATATCCTGCGCGCCACCAGCTCGATGGTCACCGCGCTGGCCCATGGCGCCCAGGCCGTCGTGCCGGTCGCCACAATCCCGGAGGCCCTGGCGTGGAAGGAACGCGACCCGGATGTCCTCCTGGCGGGCGAACGCGACGGCCTCCGAATCGGGGCTGCCCTCACCGGCGGAGTCGAGTTCGATCTGGGCAACTCGCCGCGCGAGTTCGTGCCGGAGCGGGTGCGGGGACGCACGATCGTGATGACCACCACGAACGGCACGCGTGCCTTGCAGGCGTGCCGGCCGGCCGCGCACGTGTGGGTGGGAGCATTCCTCAATCTCAGTGCCGTTGTCGAAGCCCTGCGCCACGTCCAGCCGCGCCACCTGCTGGTGGTGTGCGGCGGGACGATCGAGCGGGCCGCTTTCGAGGACGCGCTGGCCGCAGGCGCGCTGTGCGAGGCCGTCTGGGAACTCTACAGGGAAGGCGAAGTGCTCGATTCCGTGCTACTCGCTCTCGAAGCCTGGTGCAGGCACGCCAATGACGTCGCCGCCGGATTGGGCTCCGGCCGCAACGGACGCCGCCTGCTGGCTCGACCCGAATTGCGCGATGACGTCAGCTTCTGCGCAATGCGCGATCGCTATGCCTTCGCTCCCACACTCGATGCCGACGCCATCGTGCGCCGGCTCAAGTGAAATCGCACGCGGTCCAGACGCGTGCGCATTCAAGTGCCGAATGTCAACGCCTCCACGATCCTCACCACGACTCACCCGTCTTTTCGCTTTGAACTTTTGCCCTGCCCATTAGTCTGAATCCATCATGGCTCATGAACCGGAGAACCCGCTGGACGCCTTGTGGACCGAGCACAGCCGGGTTTTTCACGACTTCGACGATCTGACGTTGGCGCGGTGGATGGCGCAAACCCTGGGGCAACTTCAGGGACGCGGCTGGCGGCTGTCCCACCCTCTTCTGGCGGCGTACCGACTCGCTGCGCATGTGGGACACGACCGGCAGATTTGGCTCAAACGGCTGGCGATGTCTCCCGCCAACTATCCCGACGCGCCCTGTTGCCGCGCGCCGCTCGTGCCGATGCTGAGCCGTGACGTCCTCGAATCCGGCCTGGTCTGTCTGCACTGCAACAGCACGGCCGTGCCGTTCGACGATCTGCCCGAGGACCTGCGCCCCCTGATCCGCGGTTGGGCCGAGGAATACGCGCCCGTCCATGCCGTCGCGCATTGGGACGACGGAGAGCGAAAGCGCGTGGGGGATTACGATGCGGCGCTCGATGACGCCGCGGCCAAGGCGGAGACATTGCTGGCATTCGCCGGCCACCAACTTGTCCCCAAACTGCTCGAAGTCTATCCCGCAGTCGCCTGGGAGGATCAGGACGAGTGCCTCGACGTCCGCGCCGAGGATGTGAAACTGTAGCATTGCGCGTTGTCGTTGCCATCACGGGCGCCTCGGGCGCGGTCTACGCCCAGCGGCTCTTGGACTGTCTGGACGTCCGCCAACACCAGGTGCATCTGCTCATGAGCCGCTACGCCGCCGAAGTCGTCGCCGAGGAGTTGCCCGGTGGTCTGCGCCTCGCCGAAGGGGTGGTCTCTCATGCCCTCGATGACATGAACGCCCCATTCGCCAGCGGGTCGAACGCCCCCGACGCCATGGTCGTCATTCCGTGCAGCATGGGCACCCTCGGGCGCATCGCGCATGGACTCAGCGGCGATCTGCTGCTGCGGACGGCCGACGTGGTGCTCAAAGAACACCGCAAGCTCATCCTCGTCCCCCGCGAAACGCCCCTGAACCTCGTCCAAATCAAGAACCTCGAACTGCTCGCCCTGGCCGGCGCGATTCTCCTGCCCGCAAACCCGTCGTTTTACAGCCGGCCCAGAACCGCCGAGGACGTGGCCGACACCGTGGTCGCGCGCGTGCTCGATCACCTGGGCATTGCCCATCAACTCGTCGCGCGTTGGCGCGAAGAAGCGGATTAGCGCCGATAGCAACCACGTGCAGGGCCGGAGCGTGCGGGCGGCGTATCAAGCCCGAATGGCCCACGGAACACACGAAATACACGAAGCCGGCGGTGCGGCGGACAAGCGCTCTGCCATCCTTTTCGCGTGTTTGGCGTGTTTCGCGGTCAACCCTGCTGAACAGTGATGCTCAAAGCAGGTGTCTGCCCCGGTGAATCCGCAATTGCCCTCAGCGAGCCTGCGGATTAGAGTTTCGCGCATGACATCGACTTTTCGCAGTTCACGCCGCGCCTTTCTGCGGCAAGTGGGCGCAGCCGGATTGGCCGCGCCGTTCGTTGCCCGTTATTCCTGGTCCGCTTCCCCCAACGAAGTCTTGCGGCACGCCAGCTTCGGCGCCAGCGGCATGGCGGCCGCCGACCTCGAGTCCATCACGCGCCATCCCAAGGTCCGATTGGTCGCGGTGGCCGACGTCGACCTGCCCCGCGCGGATGGGCTCAAGGCGAAATTCCCGGAACTCAAGGTCTATCAGGATTGGCGCAAGCTCCTGGACGAGGTCAAGGGTCTGGATTCGGTCAACGTCTCGACGCCCGATCACATGCACGCGCCCATCGGCATGTCCGCGATGCAGTTGGGCAAGCACATGTACGGCGAGAAACCGTTGACCCACGACGTCTATGAGGCGCGGCAACTGACCCTCTTCGCCCGACAACAGAGACTGGCCACCCAGATGGGCATCCAGATTCATTCGGCCTCCGAGTATCGCCTGGCGGTGCGGCTGATCCAGGACCTCGCCATCGGCAAGGTCCGCGAGGTCCACACCTGGAGCGGCAAGAAGTGGGGCGACATGACCCCTCGACCGGACCGCACCGACCCCGTGCCGGCGGGATTCGACTGGGACCTCTGGCTGGGGGTGGCGGCGTCGCGTCCGTACATCGGAGGGGGCTATTACCATCCGGGCAACTGGCGCAAACGCCTGGACTTCGGCACCGGCACCTTCGGTGACATGGGCTGCCACATCTACGATCCGGTGTTCAAGGCGCTCGCGCTGACCGCGCCACTTTCGGTACGTTCCGAGGGGCCGCCCCCCAACGCGTGGAACTGGTCGGTCGATGCCGTGATTCATTACGTCTTTCCCAGCACCCCGTTCAGCGAAGGCAGCACGGTCAAAGTGACCTGGTACGACGGCGACCAAAGGCCGCCCAAGGACGTGCAGGCGCTGATCGGCCAGCAACCCGTGCCGGATCAGGGGTCGATCTTCATCGGCACCAAAGGCGTGTTGTTGCTGCCGCACATCGGACCGCCTCAGCTCCTGCCCGAGAAACAATTCGAAGATTACCCGGTCCCCCGGGTGTCCGGCGCCAATCACTGGCATGAATGGGTCGAGGCCTGCCTGGGCAACGGCACCCCTTCGGCAAACTTCGACTACTCCGGACCGCTCACCGAGGCGGTCTTGCTGGGCGGCGTCGCCACGCACTTCCCGCAGACCACACTCGAATGGGACGCGGCCAACGTGCAGTTCAAGAACGTGGCCGAGGCCAACAAGTTCGTGCGGCGCCAGTACCGCGCCGGCTGGGAAGTCAAGGGCCTGTCGTGAGCGCCGAGAGCCATGCGGGGTTGAGTCAACTGATCGACGCCGCCATCGGCCATCTCGAAGACCTGCGAGCCCGGGGCGTCCGGTTCGTCCCGGTCCATGCCAACACATGGGCCGCCCTGAACCAGTCGTGTCCGCGCCCGCCCGCACCGTCGCGGCGGGCGCCTTTGTCATCCGCGGCCACGCCACGCTCCGTTCCAACCCCGGCCCCTAGCGCGGCCGCGGACCAGGCTGGTCTCAAGCCAGATCGTCCCGACTCTTCCATGCGCTCGCCCGACGACAAAGAAACCGCTCTCGAGGCGTTGCGGGCCCGCGTCCTCCCATGCCGGAAGTGCGAGCATTTGGCCAGGAGCCGGCGCACGGTGGTGTTTGGAACGGGCAGCGCCCGCGCGGAACTCATGTTTGTGGGCGAGGCGCCCGGAGCGGATGAAGACGCGCAGGGCATTCCGTTTGTGGGCAAGGCCGGCCAGTTGCTCACTCGCATCATTCAGACGATGGGCCTGTCGCGCGAGACGGTCTACATTGCGAACATTCTGAAATGCCGTCCGGACACCCCCGGCCAGAGCAGCGGGAATCGCAAGCCGACGCCGATCGAGATGGCCACCTGCCTGCCGCACCTGCTGGCGCAGATCGACATCATCCAGCCGAAGGTGTTGGTGGCACTGGGCGGCACAGCCGTCGAGGGCTTGATGGGCAAGATGGAGGGCATCACGAAGCTGCGCGGCCACTGGCTCGAGTTTCACGGCATTCCCCTGATGCCGACTTATCACCCAGCCTACCTCCTGCGCAACCAGGCCCTGGCCGAAAAGCGCAAGGTCTGGGAGGACATGCTCGAGGTGATGGCGCGTCTGGGCCTCCCGATCAGCCGCAAACAACGCAACTTCTTCCTGCGCGGAACTTGACTTGATCGCGCCGGGGCTGATCCGCATGCTTCATCGAGTGATGACTTCGGCGAAGCCGAGAATGCCTGATCCCGCCAACGCAACACAGAAACTCGATCTGTCAAGGATTCCAGATGCGAAAACTCTGCATGAATACAGTCTGCCTTTCGATCCTCGGGCTCGGGCTCGCCTTGTGCGCCGGTCTGACATCTTCAGGCGCGATGGCCGCCGAGATCAATCCGCCCATCGGACCGCATGTGAACCTCGAACCGGACGACTTCGCCCAGGCCGTCAGCTTCACCGCCCAAGACCGCGTGGTCTTGACCTCCTATTTCTACTGGTACGATGTCTACAGCGGCGCACACATCAGGAACGGCGACGGCAGCGACGCCCTGACCGATCATCCGCCCACGCTGACCGGCTTCTCCTACAAGTCCACATCCTGGCATCGGCAGCAGTTGCTCGACATGATGGCCGCCGGAGTCGACGTGCTGCTGCCGGTCTACTGGGGCGAACCGTCCCAACGCGTGGCCGGCAAACCCGTTCTCGAGCAACCGTGGAGCTTTGCCGGCCTGCCTCCGCTGGTCGCCGCCCTCGATGCTCTGCGCGCCGAGGGCAAGCAACCGCCGCGCGTGGGTCTCTTCTACGACACCTCGACGCTCGAGTACAACGCGGCCGGGCGACGCATCGACCTCACAACCGATTACGGACGCCAATGGTTTTACGAGAGCATCCGCGATTTCTTCTCGCTCATCCCCCCGCGGCATTGGGCGATGATCGACGATCGACCCGTGGTCTTCCTCTACGCGGCCGGCTTTGCCGCAGCCCACGACCAGACCTGCATCGACTTCGTCGCTGAGTCCTTTCCGCGCGACTTTGGCGGGCGGCGTCCGTACATCGTGCGCGAGACCTCGTGGAACGTTCGGGCGGATAACACCTACGCCTGGGGCGGCGCAATTTCGCTCAAGAACCTGAGCGTGGCCGCCCTCGGCCCCGGCTACGACCACTCCGCCGTCCCGGGCCGCGAGCCGCTCGTGGTTCCACGCGAAGATGGCGCCTTCTTCGAACGCAACTGGACGCGTTTCCTCCGCAACCCCTCGCTGCTGGTCCATGTCGAAACATGGAACGAATACCACGAAGGCACGGACATCGCCGCCTCGAAGGAGTACGGACGCCAATACATCGATCTGAACCGCAAGTTCGCGGACATGTTCAAAGCGGGCATCAAGCCGCCCCGCCCCCGCGGTCCGTACTCGGAGGTTCGGTCCGTCACCACGAGTCTCGGGGCCACCAACGAGTCCAAAGGCCTGATCCAGTTCGACCATGCCGATGGCGTCACGCGCCCCGCGACTGCGGGAGGCCACGAATGCCGGGAGAGCGTGTCCACGGTGCATCAGGGCAAGTACATCTACTTCCAGGTCCACGACTCCTTCAAGTGGGCTGACTCGATGCTGGTGGATGTCGACGTCGAGTATTTCGACGCCGGCACGGGCTCGTTCCGCATCGAATACGACGGCCCGGACCCCAACGCCCCGTTCAATGGCGCCTACACGGCAAGCAAGACCAGCGTCACCCTCAACAACACGAGACAATGGAAGAAGGCCAGATTCCGCCTCCTCGAATCCCGCTTCCTCAATTCGCAGAACGGCGGAGCGGACTTCCGCATCGCCATCCAAGCGCCCGCCCTCACGGTGCGACGGGTGACCGTCACGCGGCTCGGCCTTCCAGCGGAAGCGGGCCAAACGCTGCGCGGATGGCAGGAGGACTTCAGCGGTGCCCTGGGCCCCGAGTGGTCGATCACCGGCGACGACGCCGATTTCTTTCGCGTTGCCGATGGGCTCTTGCGGTTGTCCCCGGCGCCAGGCGCCACGCGTCGGCTGCTCCTCGAACAGCCGCGGCCGGGCCTCGAATCGTGCGAGATCCTTGCCCGCATCCGAACGGTCGGCCCGACGCCTGACGACGGCCCGTGGGGCGGCCTTGCGCTCGGCGTCGATCCGGCGGCGCGCACGGGCCTGGCCTGCCAACTGCATTCGAACGCGGCGTCTGGGCGGGGCATCGGGCTGAGCGGCGACTCGATGCCGCAGGGCCCAAGAGCCGGGTTCGCCTGGCAACCAAACACCTGGTACTGGCTGCGCATCCGGCATGAAGTGCGCGACCTCACAGGCGCTCCGGAACTCCAGGCGCGGCTCTGGCGGGCGGATGGAGACACGCCCGAGCCGGAGGCCTGGCTGCTGTGGTGGGACTACTACCCGGCGTCCGCGGCGCGCCACGGATACTCAGGGTGGATCGCCGGATCGGTGGGGTCCGGACTTGAAAGCGATTACTTCCTGCTCAAGAGCGATGCGTTGGGCGAAATCACCGTGCGGCTTCCCGCCCTCAAACCGTCCCGTCCCAGCCTCGAACTTCGCGAATGGTCGCCACAGGCCGGCACGACACTCGACCTGCACGGCACCGCCGACACCACCTACGCAATCGAGTCCTCGATCGACCTCGCTGACTGGGATGCGCAGATCGCAGTCACCGACACTGCCGGACGCTCGACCTTCCGAGATGTCGCGGCCACCAATCGACCCCGCGCCTTCTATCGGGCTCGAACGACGAAATGATCCGCGGGCGTCCTACTCGATCCGCAGCCACACGGTCTTCAGATGCGCGGGCTCCGCGCGACAAATCGGGAAATCAGGCGGCTGGGGAGCGTAATGCCTGTCGAGCACGCGGCGCCGAGCCTCGCCGGCGGCCGCGACGAGTTGGTCGAGAAACCGTCCCGGTTCGACCCGCGCTGCATTGGTTGACGCAAAAAGCCAGCCGCCGGGCGCGAGCACAGCCAGAGCGGCACGGGCCAGCCGCGGCCAGTCCGCTTCGGCCCGAAATCGCCCGCCGGTCTTCGAGGTCGAAAACGTGGGCGGATCGACAATCACCAGGTTGAACCGCCGCGCCCGTTTCGCCAGAAGCCGCAGCCAGTCGAATGCGTCCCCGTAAAGGAAATCATGCGCATTCGCCTCCAATTGGTTTGCCTCAAAATGACGCCGTCCCCAGTCGAGGTACTTGCGCGCCAGATCGACGCTGGTCACCCGCGCGCCCGCCCGGGCCGCTGCGACCGAGAAGGCGCAGGTGTAGGCGAACAGGTTGAGCACCTCGATGCCCTTGCAGCCGTCCGGATACGCCGAAAGCCCGCCCGCAATGTGCCCGGTCAGCAGGCGTCGGCGATTGTCGCGTTGATCGAGGAACAGACCAATCGAGTAGCCTTGGTCAAACCGCACCGCATAGCGCAATCCGTTCTCGCGCACCATCACATCCCCATACGCCGCTTCGCCAAACACCCGCCGCGGCGCCACATCCTCCGGCGCGGATGAACAGACTCCCCGGTCGCGCTGCTTGTGATAGACCCCGCGCGCCGACACCCCGGCCATCCAACGTTCGAGCGCGGCTTTTTGGCCGCCCGTGAGCTGCCCCTCGCCTTGCGAGAGCAGAAACCGACCCAGCCGATCCACGTACCATCCCGGCCAGCCGTCAGCAGCGCCGTGGATGATGCGATATGCATCCGTCTGCTTCGGGTCGATGAAGCTGCCGCGCAGGGCCTGTGCGGGCTCCCGATCCCAGTCCGCCGGCGCGCGAAAGACCACGACCTGCTTTGTGGCCGGATGCCGCAGGGTGACGGACGCCGCGTGCAAATGCAGGCGCCTGGCGGGGGTCCCGCCGTAAAGCGGGTCACCCAGAATCGGGAAACCGGCGGCAGCGGCGTGCACGCGGATTTGATGCGTTCGCCCGGTCGTCGGGAAGGCCTCGACCGTCGTGCGGTCGCCCATGCGCTCGGCCCGTTGAAAAACGGTCTCAGCCATCGTGCCCGAGCCGCCTGTTGACTGGCTGCGATACCGATCGCCATCCCGAACCAGGTGCGACGCGAACCGCAACGGCGCGGGCGGGACCGGGCGATCGGCAACCAGGAGGTATTGTTTCTTGACCTGGCGCGCGGTGAATTGGCGGGTGAGTTCGCGGTTCGCCAGGGCACTCTTCGAAAACACCAGAACGCCCGAGGTCTCTTTGTCCAGACGATGGATGATCGCCAGGTTCGCCCAGCGCGGACTCCGATGTCGCAGCCAATCGTAGATGCCCTCGCCGGCGTAAGGACTGGGCGCGTGCGTGTTCCAGCCCGGCGGCTTGTTCACCACCAAGAGGTGATCATCCTCGAACAGAACACAGGGAACGGCGGCGGACATCAGACAACTATCCGAGTCGGCGGTAAAGACCGGCTTGCGCAAGAAGCAGCCTTCATCGAATCGGTAGAGGAGCGGGGACGTCCTCGTCCGCGACCAATGGGTCGCAGAATGCGTTCGCGGGCGACGAGGACGTCGCCCCTCGGGCGTGGAGGCACTCTCCCGCGGCGACGCGACTTCGCCTTGTCAAGAACGCTCGCCCCCAAGCGGCTGTGTCGGATGTCCGCATCTCAATCGGCTTCAGTCCGCATGGCAGACATCATGCGAAATCCGATCGCTCGTGCACTGGCGTCGCGTCAATATGCGCGTCAGATAAAGCTCATGTCGTACGGGGCGCGCATCGCGCGGCTGAGCCAGCGGTCCGCTTCGGCATCGTCGATGAACTGTTCTCTCGATGGATCCCAGCGCAGAGGGCGTTTCATGCGCACCGAAATGACGCCCAAATGGGCGATGCTGATCGAGCGATGCCCGATTTCCACATCGCAGATCGGGTCCTTCCGGGAGCGGACACACTCGAAGAAATTGCCCATGTGATTGTCGCTTTTGTGCAGCCGCGTGGCGCCGGACGGCAGCGGTTCCTCGATCAGTTCCTGTTTGTTCGCCTTGATTTCGCTCCGGCTCACGAAAATCCAACCGTCGGTCCCGATGAATTGCACGCCGTTGGGCGTGCTCTTGCCGCCGCCGACCACGTTGCGGTCGGTCACGGTGCCTTCGTCGACGATCGTCATCGTCACACCGTTGGCGTACTTGCAGTCGATGCGGTACTTGGCCATCGCGTCGTAACCCCCGGGAATCATCTCGACCAGCCCCTTCCCGTCCACCTCGACTGGCCCGGACCGTTCGGTGCCGTTACCCCACTGGGCGATATCATTGTGATGCGCGCCCCAATCGGTTATCTGCCCCCCGGAGAACTGATACCACCAGCGAAAATTCCAGTGACTGTTGTGCCCGTTGTAATCCACCTTGGGCGTTTGACCCAGGTAGTAATCCCAATCGAGTTCAGGCGGCACGGGCACGGCGGAGAACGGACCCTCGCGCGGACCGGTGGGGAGTCCGACGACCATGTGCTCGAGTCGCCCGATGCGCCCGTTGCGCACGAGTTCGCACGCCAGGCGGAAACGGGCGTCGCTGCGCTGTTGGCTTCCGACCTGCAGAACGCGCTGGTGCTTGCGGATCTCCTGCACCAGCGTCTTGCCCTCCGCTATGGTGAGCGTCAGCGGCTTCTCGCTGTAAATGTCCTTGCCGGCCCGGGCGGACGCGATATTGATCAGCGTATGCCAGTGATCGGGCGTGCCGTTGATGATCACATGAATGTCGTCCCGTTCCAGCAGCTTGCGGAAATCCTTGAACCTGTGCGCGGCGCCGAACTGCTTCTGGGCTTCCTCAGCATGCCCGTCATCCACATCCGCCACCGCAATCACCGTCCCATAGTTCCTCGCCCAGTTGCAGTCGCCCCGCCCCTGGCCGCCGCACCCGATGAGTCCAATGCCCGGCTTGTCATTGGCAGCCAAAGGCCTGGTTTGGGCTGCCTGACTGTGCAGCTCGTCAAGGCACCAGAGAGGCAAACCAGCCGCAACGGCCGAACGGGCGAGAAAACGACGGCGACTGATGTGGATTTGGAATGTGTTCATGGCCGGATTTGACGGCCAAGCCATCGCGCCGTCAACCGGGAATTCAACAACACATCCTGAGATTGTCGGCGGGAATCGACTCGGGTATGCGCCTCGCTCGCGCCTGGCGGGTGGTGAAAGACACTTGTGGCGAAGCGCCATCGCATTGTGGGACACCACACTCGTCCGCGCCGCCTCGCCCCGCCAAACACACTGCTCTGAGGGCATTGGGATTGCCTTCGAGGCTGAGGATTGGGATTGGCTCCGAGGCGCGCCTCGCTAGACTCTCCCCTCGATGAATGTCGTGGTCACCGGCGGCGCCGGCTATATCGGGTCGATCTGTGTCGAAGAACTCCTCAATGCAGGCCATGCGGTCACGGTGTTCGACAATCTCACCGAGGGCCACCGCGCGGCCGTGGATTCGCGGGCGCGATTCATCTTCGGGTGTCTGAGCGATCGCGCCGCCATCCTGCGTACGCTGCGCGAGACGCACGCCGAGGGCGTGCTCCATTTCGCCGCCAACGCCCTCGTGGGCGAGTCCATGACAAACCCGACGAAGTACTTCCGCAACAACGTGGCCTACGGACTCAACCTCCTGGACGCCGCGGTCGAGAGTCGGGTGCGCAAGTTCGTGTTCAGTTCCACCTGCGCCACCTATGGCCCGCCCGAGCGGGTTCCGATGACCGAGAATCTGCCCCAACGCCCCATCAACCCGTACGGCGAATCGAAGCTCATGTTCGAGAAAATGCTCGAATGGTTTCGGCAGATTCACGGACTCGAGTTCGTCGCGTTTCGCTATTTCAATGCCGCCGGAGCCAGCGCCCGGTTCGGCGAACATCACCGGATCGAGACCCATCTGATACCGAATGTGCTCCGGGTGCCGCTCGGGCAATCCAGCCACTGCGAGATTTTCGGCACGGACTATCCCACCCCCGACGGCACCTGCATCCGCGACTACATCCACATCGTCGATCTTGCCGACGCCCACATCCGGGCGCTCGAACCGGGCAAGAACGGCTTCTACAATCTCGGCAACGGCGAAGGCTACTCCGTGCGCCAGGTGATCCAGGCCTGCGAAAAGGTCGTCGGCCAATCCATCCCGGCCCTCGAGAAACCGCGCCGGGCCGGCGATCCACCGCGTCTGGTGGCCTCGGCCGCAAAAGCCGCACTCGAGTTGGGCTGGAAACCGCGCTACCCGAAACTCGAAGACATCGTGGCCACGGCCTGGGCCTGGCATAAGGCGCATCCCAACGGCTACCCGGATTGACGCACGACACGCCGAGCGGCTTCGCCGTTCGAGGGATTCGGCGCATCACCGCTCTCGAACGCCGATCTCCACCACAACCGCCGGGTGATCCGATGCGCCGGCATCGAGGATCGGATCGGGAGCCCTGCCGGCATTTTGGAGTTTTGGGCTTTGCCGTGGTCGCGAGAGAGGCCCCGATCGATCACGAGCTTTGTCTCAAGACAGGCCCCTCCCTCCGGCCCGAAGTCGCCGGCGCTCGGCTGGAACCGATAAGCAACTCCGCACCGGTCCCGACCGCAACGGGTTCAAGGGGCAAGCTCGACGATTGTGATGCCGGGATTAGCGCGGTTGAAGTCCCGATCCGAGTGCAGCGAGGGGTAGCGGCGCAGAAGTTCCCGTCCCTCGGCAGTGTCCGACGAGAACCGTTCCCCGGGCACGACAGCCACCGCCCGGCCCTCCTTGACCCGGAGCCGGAGGGACCTGCGGATGGCCGGTCCCAGCGCGCCGCCCTCGCCGCTCGAACCCCATCCGTGGATCACCTTGAGCACGCGGACACGGCTCCTGCGAGCGGCGTCGATAGCCCCAAGCAACCGCCGCCTCGCCTCGTCCACGCTGGGCCGGGCCACTTCGAGATTCACCGAACGCATCATCGAGTTGATTGCATGCCGCAGCTCACAGGACAACTGCGACTCGTCGCCAGGACTCTCGACGGAACGTCAAATTAAAAACCTGTCACTTTCTCTATCCCACGACATTCACCTTCAAATCCCGCATCGTCGCCAACTCCCCCAACGCTCCCAAGCCCCGCATCGGTCGCGCCCCGTCACGCCGCCTCGCCCCAAACCGATCCCGGAACTCCCGGAATACCTCGTTCACGTAGTTCCGCGACCCCAGCACCACTCCGTCGCTGAAATACCTCACCCGCAGCCGCAACACCTGGCCCAGCTTCAACTGCCCCTTCCTCTTCAACTCACGCCGGATTCCCTCCGCATCCAGCACCACCTTGCCCGCACTCCCGGCACTCCCGCTGCTCACCAAAAGCACCTGCCGATATTCCCTCCCCACCCTCTCCCAATCCCCACACCCATAAATGCTCTCCAACCCCTTGCGCGCCAATCCATTCCCCCCAACTGCCTCCGCGTACCCGCACCACCGGTACTCCTTGGGATCCTTCACCAGCCCTCCTCGCACACCATTCAAGTCCACGTACGCCGCCACAGCCTGCACCGCGCTGGGTTGATCCTCCACCAACACGCTCTTGAACCGCTCCGCCCACAGCGTCCCGTACCGGTTCTGTTGCCGGTTGTACCACTTGCTGAACCGCTGCTTGAGTTCCTTCATGAACGCCGACACATCCCCCATCCGCTCCCGCAACCCCTCCCGCAAATCCTCGGGCAGCACCCCCTGCTCCTCCAACGCCTTACGCAGCGTTTGCACGTAGAGGCTCTTCTTGCCGTAGAACTTGAGCGCCCGATCCACCAGTTGCGCGTCGCTGGCCCCGTTCTGGGCCCCTATGCGCACCAACAGATGGATATGGTTGGCCATCAGGCAGTAGGTGATGATCTCCACCCCGCTGAAAGCCGCCTGCTGCCAGAGCATCTCTCGCAGCTTCTCCTTCTCCGGCGGCCCCAAAAGCCTCTGCCCGCCCACCACATGCGACATGCAGTGATATACCGCCCCACGCCCGCCGATCTTGATCCGCGCCATCCGCATACATTGCCTCTCTTTCAAGCCACTCCATCGCCCGTCCTTGTCATCGTCGCGGACACTTGTACATCAACGCGTAAGGGATGTCAATAATTAAGAACCTGTCACTTCATTAATATGTCACTTAATCTTGAGATTCTTCACCAGCCCCTTCGCACCCCATTCAAGTCCACGTACGCCGCCACAGCCTGCACCGCGCTGGACTGATCCTCCACCACCACGCCCTTGTGTCTAACGACGCCCACATTGCAGCCTGCGGATTTCGGCGAAATCGGACACGCGTTTCGGAAAATATTCGGACAGCCGTTTCGGACTCAATTCGGACACTTTCCGGAGCGGAGCGACGCTTGACCAAGACTCCTAATCCACTGTCCGAATTGAGGTCAAGTATTTCACGCTGCAATATCTGATCGGAGCCGAAGGCGACGCTCAGGCTTGGGAGGGGAGCGAGCAGCCTGGGCCATCCCCAAACGGGGTAGCGCCGCTGCAGACCGGGTCGTTGGAGCTCTGGCTCGCGGTCTGCAGCGTGCGCCTGGGTCCCGTTTGGGGGAGGCCCAGGCTGCGGTCCAATGGACCGGAAGGTCCGAGCAAGCGGGGGCTAATCCGCAGGAGCGGACTTGAGATCGCGCATCGACTTGCCGTCCAACTCGATGCGATAGGCGTTATGCACCAGGCGGTCGAGCAGGGCGTCAGCGACGGTGGCGTCGCCGATCGTCTCGTGCCATTGGGCGACGGGGTATTGGCTGGTCAGGAGCGTGGCGCCGCGGCCGATCCGGTCATCGACGACCTCCAGCAGGTCGCGATACTGCCGAGCCTTGGCGACTGCCAGATTGAGGTCATCGATGATGAAGAGGTCCAGCCGGGCCAGGGTCTTGAGCAGGCTGGCCAGGCTGCCGTCGGCGTGAGCCGCCTCCAGGGCGCGAAAGAGCTTGGGGGCATAGAACTAACGCGTCCGCAGGCCCTCGCGACAGGCTTGGTGTCCCAGCGCGCAGGCCAGGTAGCTTTTTCCGACCCCGGTGGGTCCGGTGATGATGCAGTTGCGATGTTCCTGGACCCAGGCCGAGGCGCGCAGCTGCTCGATGTGGGCGCGTTTGAGTCCGCGCGGATGACGGTAGTTGATGTTTTCGAGGGTGGCGTTGGCGATCTTCAACTGGGCGTTCTTGAGCCGCGCGGCCAGCGCGCGATTCTCCTTCCAAAGCCACTGCCGTTCGACCAGCAGCCCGAGGCGTTCCTCGAAGTCCAGATCGCGGATGGCGCTTTGGCGGCGTTGTTCTTCGAGGGCTTCGAGCATGCCCTCCAGGCGCATGGCCCGTAATCGTTCTGATGTTGGATTGGTAAGCATAGACACAGAGGTCGGAGGTTTAGTTGTAGTAGTCGGGTCCCCGCACATTGGCATGGCCGGGGCTTTTGAGGGGCAGTTCCTGTTCGAGCGGCTGCTGGTCGAGCCGGTGTCTGAGGATCGATTCGACGCTGCGATAGCAACATGTGCCAAAGTGCAGGGCCCGGCGGCAGGCGGCTTCCAACCGTTGTTGGCCCGCCACTTTGCCCAAGCGAATGATGCCCAGACACGAGCGGAAGCCTTGCTCGGGATGAGGGCGCTCATCCATGATCCGCTGCACCAACTGGGCACAGGCGGGGCCGGTCTTTTGCGCCCATTGCACGATCCGGCCCGGTGTCCATTCCAGGTGTTTCTGGTGCGACTTGGGGCGGTGTTCGTCCAGGGTGGTGAACAATCCCGGTTGAGAGCTGCGGGCGTGAACCGCGACCCGTTTGCCATGGTGGAAGAGCTCGACCGTGGAGGCGCTCAAGCGCACGTCCAGCACCTGGTGGATCAGTTGATGGGGGACGCTGTAGTAGTGCTTGTCGACCGCCACGTGATAATCAATGTTCACGCCGGCCTTGGTCCAGGTGGCCAGTTCGAAGGGCGTGGTGGGCAGCGGCAGCAGTTTGGGTTTCTCGTAGGTGTCAAACCAACTGTTGCGCGAGCCGTCGAGCTTCTGAAAGGGCTGGGCGTTGAGCTGGGCCAAGAGCGGCTCGAGGGCTTGATTGACCCCCGCGACGTTGAAGAAGGTGTGGTCGCGCAAGGCCGCCAGAATCTGCCGTTGGGCAATGAGCACACCGCCCTCGACTTTTGCCTTACTCTCGGGTGCAGACTGCACCCGATCCGGACCAAGCAAAGCAGTTCTTTACGATCACACACCCGTTTCATCCGTGGCGGGGTCGGCGTTTTGAACTGATCGAGTGCCGGCGGCGGTGGGGTCACTGGCGGGTCTACTACCTCAACGAAAACGGCCAACTGGCCTATTTTCCCGCTTCGTGGACCGACGCTGGCCCCAAGGATCCGTTCGTTGAACAAGCCCAAGGCAGAGCGGTGGCGCGGACGGAGGATCTGCTCAAGCTGGTGGAAGTCATGGCCGGATGCTGTAAAGGAAATTCGACCGCAAGTGTAAAGTCAATTCGACCGTAGTAATGCGCTTGCATTCGGAAGAGACGACGAGAACAGCCGCTATATTGCGGATGAGTAGCGGTGTTTTTGCGTTGACACCAGCCGTTCTTTTGTCATTGTTCGGCATAAATAGCATTACAAGTATGCCACCCCGCTCGCCAACCAAACGCCAGGCCCTCAAAGCCTCGGGGACCTTCAATCCCCGCGCCGACCAGGTCCACACCCAGCTCTTTGAGCAATCCGTCTTTTTCGATCCGGAGGACATCCTCCAGCTCAAATACGAAACCCTACGCGCTCTGGAAAAGGAGGACTATTCCATCGCCCAGGCGGCGAGAGAGTTCGGTCTATCGCGACCGACGATCTACCACGCTCAAGACCAGTTCGCCCAGGGTGGGCTCGAAGGGTTGCTCCCGCGCAAGCGCGGTCCCAAGAGCGCCCATAAGCTGACGGCGGAAGTCCGCCAGCATCTAGAGCAACTGCGCGCCGCCCAGCCCGAACTCGACTCGACTCAACTGGCTCGGCGCGTTCGGCAGCGGTTCAAGGTCAAGCTGCATCCTCGGACCATTGAGAAAGCACTGAAAAGCAAAGGAAAAAGGGGGCTTCAGACGACGCCATGAAAGCGTGCGTGTCCCACGACACCGCTCACGGGGAGTATACCGGGTTTGCTTACGGGAAGTTGATCAGTTGGTGGGACCGGCGAGTAGTGCTCTTCCCTTTCCAAGAAGGGGGCTGAGGCTTCCGAGCAGGGAGGGTTCACTCC
>Ga0208940_1000966_pt1 | contig 32320 bp, 26 predicted proteins | sample AD_JPNNA6_MetaG_FD_184445 | JGI IMG/M metagenome (GOLD analysis project Ga0208940, IMG submission 184445) | Active sludge microbial communities of municipal wastewater-treating anaerobic digesters from Japan - AD_JPNNA6_MetaG (SPAdes) (version 2) | ecosystem: Engineered > Bioreactor > Anaerobic... | reverse complement strand
GGGGGGGGGGGGGGGGGGCTAAGGGGCGGAGGGCGGCGCGGCGGGCGTGGGGAGGCGGGGGTCTTGGTTGCGGATTAGGTTGGTGCGGGCGGGGGCGGGGGTGAAGCGGGTGACATAGGTAATGGTCACGGCGGCGTTGGTGGCAAGGTGGTTCCGGGCGTAGGCGGCAGCCATTTCGGCCTCGACCGCGGCGATGGTTTTGCCGGCGGCGGGCAGCATTCCGAGGAAGGGCAGCTCGATGTTGCCGTCGCTGTCCACGATTTCGCGGTACTGGGGCAAGTGACCGCCGAGGTTATCAATGCGGACGAGGAGGGCATCGCCGGGGGCCAGCGGCGCGGTCGGATCGGCCTGTTGCGCGCGCGCCGGCGGCGGGAACGCGGCGAGGCTCGCCAGCAGCAGCAGCGGGAGCAAGCGGGTGGGTTTCATTGGCGAAAAGCCGGCGGCTATTCGGCGGGCGGCGGCGTTGAATCCTGGAAAAGAGTGGCGACAAAGTTTTGCTCAAACGAGGCATAATCGCCATCCTCGGTGGCCATGTGCAGCATGCTGCGCAGGGTCAGCATTTCTTCGGCCACGAGCAGGCGGGCCATGGTGGCATGGCGCTGGGAGGTCGTTAGCCGTACCTCCTGGCCATCACGGGAGAGAATAAAAAAGATATCATCCTTGCGGATATGATAGGTGGGTTCTTCGGGCGTAAGGCGATAGACATAGAATTCTTCGTTGCGAAAAGCGGTGACGATGCGCGACACCATGAAGTCGGCCATGTCGGCGGAAGGGAACGGCAGGACGATGGGCGGCGCGACGGTCTTGGTGGTGTCTTCCGGATGGCGCAGGCCGGGCGCCGGGTTTTCAAAGCTGGCGGACAGGAACAGCGGACCGAGGACGGTGGTGATGACCGTCATGAGAATGGCGATGCCAAAAATATCCTGCCCGATTGCGCCGGAAGTCAGCCCGATGCCGGCGACAATCAACGCGACTTCGCCGCGCGGCAGCATGCCGGTGCCGATGCGGATGGCGCCATGGCGGTTGAAGCCGCAAAACAGCGCCGGCAGGCCGCAGCCGGCCACTTTGCTGATGACGGCCAGCAGCGAATAGATCAAGCCGATTTTGAACACTGGCACCACGGCGGCAAAGTTGACCAACATGCCCATGGTGGCAAAAAAGACGGGCACAAGGATATTGTGCAGGCCCTCGATCTCGCGCTGGATCACCTGCACCAAATCCGTGCGCGAGAGCGACAGCCCCATGATGTAGGCCCCGATAATCATGGCCAGCCCGGCCATTTCCGAGAGGCCCGCCACCAGCAGCGCGCAACCCAGCGCCAGCGCCGAGATGGCCTGCGTGGTTTTGAAATACTTGAGGATGCGCGAGAATCGGCGCGCCAGCAGCAAGCCCGCCACCGTGGCCACGATCCAGAACCCGAACGCCTTGCCGGCAGTCCAAAGAATATGCTGCCAGGACGGGCCACCGCTGGTTTCCGCGCGGACGGTGCCGACCACGATGGCGAGAATAATGACGCCCAGCACGTCATCAAAAACCGCGGCGGCCATGACGGTAACGCCCTCCGCCGAATCCATTTTGCGGTGTTCGCTCAGGATGCGCGCGGTAATGCCCACCGAGGTGGCCGTGCCCACCGCGCCAAGGAACAGCGCATGCGGATCCAGCCAGGAATCGGCCAGGCCAAACCACAAGGCGCAACCTGCGCCCAGCAGAAACGAAAAGACCACGCCGCCGATGCCCACGATGGTTCCGGCCACTGAGTAGCGCAGGAAGGTGGACAAATCGGTTTCCAAGCCGGACAGAAACAGCAGGACAATCGAAGCGAACGTGGCGACGGCATACAGTTCGGTCGAAATGGGCATGGCCCCGGTGAGCGGCGGGAACATTGCGCCGACCCACGGCCAGGATATTTTGCCCAGCGCGTAGGGGCCGATCAGCATGCCCACGATCAGTTCACCGAGCACGCCCGGCAATCGCAACCAGCGGCGCAGCCAATGGCCGCCAATCCGCGTGAAGACGATCAGAATGCCAAGTTGGACGATAAACTTGAGTTCAGACGAAAACATCCTGTTCAGCCCAGCAACAGGTGCAGCACCTCGTCAGGCGTGGTGGCGGCGAGCAGCTTCGCGCGCACGGCGGGATCGTTGAGCGGGCGGCTGATTTCCGCAAGGAACTGGATATGCGGCCCGGTCCGGCTGTCGGGCGAGACGGTCATGACAAAAATCACGGAAGGTTGGCCATCCAGCGCGCCGAAGTCCACGCCGGAGCGCTTGATGCCAAGCGCGGCCACGAGGCAATCCACGCTATCCGACTTGCCATGCGGAATGGCAATGCCGTTTTGCATGCCGGTGCTCATCCGTTTTTCGCGTTCTTGCACGGCCTTGAGCACGGCATCGCGATCCCGGATGTGGCCGGAAGCCATCAACAGGTCCACCAACTCGGCCAGCACGGCATCTTTCGTCGTGCCTTGCAGGTTCAGGCTGATGGTCTCGGCGGTCAGCGTCTTTTTCAAATTCATGTTCTACACTCCAACCCAAAAAACAAAACTTACGCCATTCTCCCCTGTTTGGAGACCAATTCAAGCCCAAACGGGAAACAAAAAAAAGAGGGGGCGGGGGCGAGGGGAGGGCTGGGGGGGGGGGCTAGGGGGCGTGGATGGCGCCGGCCTTGCGCAGGCGGCCGAGCCGCTGATGGACCAGTTCGGCGACGGCGTTCACCAAATCGGCCATGGTGCCGCGCCCCACGTTCCAAATCAGGTCGAAATTGGTGGGGTCGTGCAGATTGCAGCGGTGGTAGCTCTTGAGGAACCCGGTACGTTCGCGGTCAATGGCCTTGATTTTGCGGGCGGCCTCAACGGCGGAGAGGTTGTCATACTTCATGACATTGTGCAGGCGATGCCGCCAAGGGGCCACGAGGCGCAGATGGATGGCGCTGGGCAGTTGGCGGGCAATATGGAAGCCGCCGCGGCCAATGATGACCACCTTGCCCAGCCGCGCGAGCAGGTGGATGACTTCATCAATCTTTTTTTGGATGCGGTATTCCTGCGATGAGCCGATCAGCATTTCATAGACCATGCGGCGCACTCCGCCGCCGCGATATTTATCGGTCAGCAGGGTGTCGTAATCGGCATCGAGGCTCTTGTTTTGCGCGATGAGCGCGCACAGCTTTTGGTCATAGAGATCCCAGCCGGTGTTGAGGTCCGGGTCGGCGTATTGGCCGAGGCGCATGATGATGGCCCGGCCAATGCCGTGGGAATCGGTGCCGGCTTCGCGGGAGATGGTGATGCACGGAAAGCCGGTGTCCCGGAAGTCCACATCGCGTGGATCCTGCAGGTAGCGCCTGACCACTTCGGCTTGGTTCATAAAGCGGAATATACCCAATGGGCGGCGCGGCCACCAACTGAAATCGGCAAATTGCGCCGGTGTGATTTTTTCTTGTTCTACGGGGTAGGGGGGAGCAGTATTTTCCGCATGAGTGAACTGGCATGACCGGGCAATCTCCATTCTTTGCGGGGGGGCAGCAAGCCATCGGCTTGGCTTGGACCATCCCGGTGCTGCTGGCGGTCTATCTGGGGCTGGGCTATTGGATCGGCGGGCTGCTGGGGGCGCGGCTGGCGGGGGTGGTGGTGGGGTGGCTGGCGGGCATGGGGGCAGTGGCGTATGAGATTCGCAAAGTGCTGCGCCGGGATGCGGGCAATCAGGACCCCCGCTAAATGGAACCGGCGCTGGAGATGGTCCTGCCGGCCGTGACCAATGTGGTGGCCGGCGTTGTTGCGGCGCCCGACCGCAAGGACATCGTCCACCACTACATCCAGCACCACGTGCTGTACCACGTGGCCGATGGCAACCCCAGCGCGTGGAACCTGCCGTTCATCCGCGTGCAGGCGCTGGACGTGTTCCGCAACGATGGCGTGATGCTGGCGCTGGCCCTGCTGCTGCTGGTGGCCGGCTTTGCGTTTTTGTATCGTCGCCAGCAGGGTGACGTGCCGCGCGGCTGGAGCAATTTGCTGGAATTGTTCGTGGTGTTTGTGCGTAACCAGATTGTGCAGCCTTATTTTCCCGAGCGGGATGCGCGCCGGTTCGCGCCGGTGTTTTGCGCGTTTTTTTTCCTGATCCTGACGCTGAACCTGCTGGGACTTTGTCCGTTGTTCAGCGCGGCCACCAGCAACATCAACGTCACGGGCGGCCTGGCGCTGGTGGCCGGCGCGTTCATGGTGGGGGTGACCATCTGGCAAAAGGGCGTGCGGGGTTTTCTGCGGACGTTTGTGCCCACCGGCGCGCCGTGGATTCTGCTGCCGGTGCTGGTGCCGGTGGAGGTCATCAGCTTCTTCTCGCGCGTGTTCGCGCTGGCCATCCGGTTGTTTGCCAACGTGCTGGCGGGGCACATCCTGATTTTTGCGCTGCTGAGCATGGTGGTGCTGTTCGGCTGGCTGGCCTCGCCCATCATCTTGCTGGTGGTCGGGATTTATTTCTTTGAGATTTTCATGTCCTTTTTGCAGGCGTACATTTTTTCGCTCTTGGCCGCGATCTTCATTGGCCAAATGGCGTATGAAGGGCATTGAGCGCAAACCGGTGTGGACAACCCATAAGGAAAGACAAGGAGCTGAAGCATGACGGAATTGGCATTCAAGGGGCTGGCATTGGCCAGCTTGGGCGCGGGCCTCGTGGCCATTGGCGCGGGCGTGGGCATTGGTTTTGTATGGTCGGCGGGCCTCAAGGGCATCGCCCGGCAACCGGAACTGGCGGCGAAGCTGCAAACTTCGATGTTCATCGGCGCGGCGCTGGTGGAAGGCATCGCGCTGTTCGCGCTGGTGATCTGCTTCCTGCAGATCTAGGCCAGGCGATCGGACGCGCGCGCGCATGAACGAAACACAGGAGATGGTGGCCGTGCCGGCGCCGGCGACGGAGATCGGCAACGTCCTGCAGGTCAGCGACCAAATGGTCATGTTGACCTGGGTGGCGTTCCTGCTGGCCTGCTTCGCACTTTACAAGCTGGCGTGGAAGCCCATCTGCCAGGCGCTGGACCGGCGCGAGGATAAAATCCGCCAAAGCCTGCAGGCGGCGGAAGACATCCGCGCGCAGGCGGAGCTGGATAAAGAGGCTCAGCGGGTCATGTTGGCCAACGCCAAGCAGGAAGCGGCCGCGCTGGTGGCCCGCGCGCAGGAAGCGGCGGCTGCCACCGCCAAGGCGGTGGAGGAAAAAGCCGCGGCGGATGCCGCGCAGGCCGTTCGCGCCGCGCAGGACGCCATTCGCCGCGCGCAGGAGCAGGCGGTGGGCGAACTGCGGCGCACCGCGGCGGAATTGGCGCTGGATGTGGCCGGGCGCGTGCTGGATCAGAAGCTGGATGCCCCCGCCGACCACGCGCTGACCGACCGCCTCTTGCAGGAGCTGGAGTGACGTGGCGCAACCGCTGGCCATTATTCGCCGCTACGCCAAGGCCCTCCTGGACCTGGCCACGCAGAACGATTCGCTGGCCCGCGTGAAGGCGGAGGTGGAAACAGTGCAGGCGTGGCTGCAGACTACACCGGATTTCCGGACGTTCGTGGCCTGCCGGCATCTGGGCGAAAAACCGGCGCGCCTGGCCGCCTTGCGCGGGCTGGCGCAGCGCGCGGCATTTAGCTCCACCATGACCGAGTTTTTGGCGCAGTGCGAAGGCGCGCAATTGCTGGAACATTTGCCGCGGATTCTCGCCGAATTTGCGCGCCGGCAGCAGGCGCAGGCCCGCGTGATGCCGGCGGAAATTGTCTCCGCCCGGCCCCTGACCGGCGCCCAGCGCGAAGTGCTGCTGGCGCGACTGGGCGCCGGCCGGCGACTGGCGCCGGTTTTCCGCGAAGCCCCGGAGCTGCGCGGTGGTTTTATCGCCTACATCGGCGACGAAGTGCATGATTATAGTGTGGCCGGCCGGTTGCGGCGGCTGCGCCGTCGGTTGACGGCAGGTTGAAGGAGTGTTGTGCCATGACCGTGGAGCTCAAACCCGCAGAAATATCCGCCATCCTCAAGCGGCAGATTGAAAACTTTGACCGCGCCGCCGAGGTGTTCGAAAGCGGCACGGTGCTCAGTGTGGGCGATGGCATCGCGCGCATTTTCGGCTTGCAGCAGGCCATGGCTGGCGAGCTGGTGGAGTTCACCAACGGCGTGCGCGGCATTGTGCTTAACCTGGAAGAACAAAGCGTGGGCGTGGCCATCATGGGCGATGCCGCCGGCATCCGGGAGGGCGACTTGGTGCGCCGGACGCGGCAGATTGCCGCCGTGCCCGTGGGCCCCGCGCTGGCCGGGCGCGTGGTGGATGCGCTCGGCAATCCGCTGGATGGCGGTCCCCCGCCGGACGCCGCCGAATTGCGCCCGCTGGAAGCGCCCGCGCCGGGCATCCTCGACCGCCAAAAAGTGCGCGAGCCCCTCCAAACCGGCATCAAGGTGATTGACGCCTTGACGCCCATCGGCCGCGGCCAGCGCGAGTTGATCATCGGCGACCGCAAAACCGGCAAAACCACGCTGGGCATTGACACCATCATCAACCAGGCCGACAAAAACGTGCATTGTTTTTATGTGGCCATTGGCCAGAAGCGTTCGACCGTCACGCAGGTGTGCGAAAAGCTGCGCCAGCACGGCGCCATGGCCTATACCACCATTGTGGCCGCCACGGCAGCCGACCCCGCCCCCCTGCAATATCTCGCGCCGTTTGCCGGCTGCGCCATGGCGGAATATTGGCGCGACCGCGGCGGCCACGCGCTGATTGTGTATGACGACTTGACCAAGCAGGCGCAGGCCTACCGCCAGCTCTCGCTGCTGCTGCGCCGCCCGCCGGGGCGCGAGGCCTATCCGGGTGACATCTTCTATCTGCACAGCCGGTTGCTGGAGCGCGCGGCCAAAGTGAGTCCCGCGCGCGGTGGCGGCAGCTTGACCGCCCTGCCGATTGTCGAAACCCAGGCCAACGACATTTCGGCCTACATCCCCACCAACGTGATTTCGATCACTGACGGCCAGATTTTCCTGGAGTCCAGCGCCTTCAACGCCGGCCAGCGCCCGGCCATCAATCCGGGCATTTCCGTTTCCCGCGTGGGCGGCGATGCCCAGCTCAAGGCCATGAAAAAAGTGGCCGGCACGCTGCGCCTGACGCTGGCGCAATACCGTGAAATGGCGGCGTTTGCCCAGTTCGCGGGCGATCTGGACAAAGCCACTCTCCAGCAATTGGCGCGCGGCAAGCGCCTGATGGAAGCCTTCAAGCAGGGCCCCCAACGTCCATTACCGGTTAGCCAGCAAATCATCTTTCTCTACGCTTGCAGCACCGGCGCGTGCGACGACATCCCCGTGCCGCAGATGGCCGAATATGAACGGCAACTCGGCCTCGCGCTCACCGGGCCCCACGCCGCGCTCCGCGAACGCCTCGAACAGACGGGCGACTTGACCAGCGACCTCAAGGCGGAGCTCGATGCCATGCTGGCCGCGTTCAACAAAACATTCGTGGTGGCTTGAGGAGAACCGCGCCGCGCCATGGCCAATTACCGGGAATACAACGCCAAGCTCCGGCAGTTGCAGGGAATGCGCCGGGTGACCGGCGCCATGAAAATGCTGGCCACCACCAAGCTGGCGCGCGCCCAGGCCATGCTGACGCAGGCGCAGGGGTTCGGCACGGAATGGCGGCATCTGCTGCGCATGGCGGAACATCTGGTCAACCGGCAGAATCCGCTGGTGGCGCCCCGCGCCAAGCCGGAAAACGTGTTTGTGCTGATGCTGACGGCCGACATGGGGCTCTGCGGCGGGTTCAACAACAACCTGATCCGGCTGGTGGGCCGCTGGCTCGACGAAAACGCCGCGCGCTACCGCATCCTGCGCTTCAGTTTTTGCGGACGCAAGGGCTACCAGCATTTTCGCCGGCAGGTGGAAGTGCGCGCGTTCTACGAGCAGGCCGTGCGCCACCCCGACCTGACGCTGGCCCGCCGGCTGAGCCGCGAGGTGTTCACCCCCTACGTGGAAGGCAAGTACGACGAAATCTACCTGGCCCGCAACCGCTACTTCAGCCCCCTCTGGCAGGAACCCGTGGTCGAGCGGCTGCTGCCCGTGGACCTCTCCGCGCTGCCCCCCGCGCCCGCCGGGCGCGAGCCCGATGTGCTGCTGGAGCCACATTCGCCCCGGCTGCTGACCCACGTCCTGGAGCTGCACGTTTGCCAGCGCATCTTTTCCGCGCTGTGGGAAAACGCCAGCGGCGAACACGCCGCGCGCATGACCGCCATGGATAGCGCGGCCAAGAACATTGATCACTTGTGCCAGACCTATACTCTGCTGCGCAACCGCGCGCGGCAGGATGCCATCACCACGGAATTAACCGAAGTTGTCGCCGGCGCGGAGGCCCTGCATTGAACCCACGCCCAACCGAAGGAAAACGATCATGAAACCAACCGCCACCCCCCCCGCCAAACCGCGCCTCGGCCATATCACCCAGGTCATGGGCGCCGTGGTGGATGTGGAATTCCCCCCCGGCGATCTGCCGCCCATTCTCCACGCGCTCACCACCACCAATGCCGCCATTAACGACCAGCCGGACAACCTCGTGCTGGAAGTAGCCCAGCACCTCGGCGACAGCCTCGTGCGCGCCATTGCCATGCACCAGACCGATGGCCTCGTGCGCGGCGCGGAAGTCCGCGATACCGGGCGCGAAATCGAAGTGCCCGTGGGCCCCGGCACCTTGGCGCGCGTCATGAACCTGCTCGGCGAACCGGTGGATGGCGGGGGGCCCATCACGGCCGCCAAGCGCCTGCCGATTCACCGCCCCACGCCGGCCTTCACCGATCAAAGCACGCAGGAAAACATCCTCGTCACCGGCATCAAGGTGGTGGACTTGCTGACGCCATACCGCAAGGGCGGCAAGATCGGCTTGTTCGGCGGCGCGGGCGTGGGCAAAACGGTGCTGATCCAGGAGCTGATCCACAACATCGCCAAGACCTACGGCGGCTACTCGGTGTTTGCCGGCGTGGGCGAACGCACGCGCGAAGGAACTGACCTGTATCAGGAGATGAAGGACTCCGGCGTGATTGACAAAACCGTGCTGGTCTATGGCCAGATGAACGAGCCCCCCGGCGCGCGCGCCCGCGTCGCGCTCAGCGCCCTGACCGTCGCCGAATATTTCCGCGACGAAATGCAGCAGGATGTCCTGCTGTTCATTGACAACATCTACCGCTTCACGCAGGCCGGCGCGGAAGTGTCCGCCATGCTCGGGCGCATTCCTTCGGCCGTGGGCTACCAGCCCACCCTCGGCACCGACATGGGCGAGCTGCAAGAGCGCATCACCTCCACCAAGCAGGGCTCCATCACCTCGATCCAGGCCGTCTATGTGCCGGCGGATGACTATACCGACCCCGCCCCCGCCACCACCTTCGTGCACCTCGATGCCACCACCGAGCTCTCCCGCGCCATGGTCGAGCTGGGGATTTATCCCGCCGTGGCCCCCCTCACGTCCTCCTCCAGCCTGCTCAATCCCTATGTCGTGGGCGAGGAGCATTACCGCGTGGCGCAGGGCGTCAAGGAAATCCTCCAGCGCTACAAGGATTTGCAGGACATCATCGCCATCCTGGGCATGGATGAACTCTCCGATGAAGACCGCGCCGTGGTCGCCCGCGCGCGCCGCGTGCAGCGCCTGCTGTCCCAGCCCTTTTTTGTCGCCGAGCAATTCGTCAACATTCCCGGCCGTTTCGTGCCACTGGAGCAGACCATCCGCTCCTTCAAGGAAGTCCTCGCCGGGCAGCATGACGACGTCCCCGAACAGGCCTTCTATATGGTCGGCTCCATTGATGACGTCTTGGCCAAGGCGCAAACCATGAAAGCGCAGTCATGACCGAATTCCCGCTGGTCATTCGCACGCCCGACCGGGAATGCTTTTCCGGCCCCGCCGAAGGCATCACCGTGCCCGCGTTGAATGGCGAGCTGGGCGTACTGGCCGGGCACTTGCCGCTGCTGGCCGGGCTGAAAGCCGGCGTGGTCCACGTGCGCACCCCCGGCGGCGGCGAACGCTGGTTCGCGGTGGATGGCGGCATTCTCGGCGTGGAGCGCGGCAGCCCCGTACGCCTGCTGGCCATGCAAATTGCCGACTGCGCCTCCGCCACCGCCGCCCGCGCGGCCGCCGCCGGATTCCAGAACGAAGCCGCACCCGCCGCGCCTTGATTCCCCGCCGCGGCGGGGGAATGCCATTTACAACCCGTTGGCCGGCACGGTAAGCTGACCCTATGTTTTCAGCAGGGAGTGCACCATGAAAATCAAGTTGTTTCGTCTGGCGTTGCTGGCTCTCGTCGCGGGGTGGTTGGCCGCCTGCAGCTCCCGCACCACAACGCCGCCGCTGGTGCTTGGCACCGATGCCAAACTGCCCCCGTTTGCCTCCCGCAGCGATACCGCCGAAGGCGGCTTCGCCGGCTTCGATATCGAAATCGCCAAGGCCATCGCCGCGCATGCCGGCCGCCCCCTGCTCATCAAGGAACTTGATTTTGTGGACCTGCTTCCGGCGTTGGCCGCCGACCAGGTGGACTTTGTGGTCGCCGCCATGAGCATCACTCCGGAGCGCCGACAGGCCGCCGATTTTTCCGAGCCGTACTACAACGCCACCCCTGTCGTCATTACGCTGGCCGGACAGCCCGCGCCCCAAACCGCCGAAGACCTGCGCGACAAGCGGCTCGCCGCACTGCCCGGCTCCGCCGGCGCCGCGTTGGCCGGCGACCTCACCAGCATGGAAAACGTGCTGCTGATGGGCGCGCTGTGGGATGCCGTCATTCTGCTCAAAAACAGCGGCACGGATGCCATCGTGCTCGATGAACAACCTGCCCGCGCCCTCGTGCAGGACGATCCCGAAATCACCCTCACGCAACTGGACTTCCCGCCTGATCACTACGGCGTGGCCGTGCGCGCCGGCCGCGCGGATTTGCTCACCACCGTCAATGCCGCGCTGGCCGCCGCCAAGGCCGATGGCCGCTACACCCGGTGGCTGAACCAGTGGCTGCTGCTGCGCGACTAAGCGCCCCCAAAAAACACACCTCAACCCCAAGGATCACATGACCTGCCGCCAAATCCTGCTTGCCACGCTGCTCACCTTGACCACCGGGACGGGCGCGCTGTGCGCCGGCGTGGAATGGGGCGGCTGCCTTGAACCCGGCCGCGACCAAAACCTGCGCCTCTCGTTCGGCGTGGTGTCCGAATTCGAGGGCATGATCGCCGAAACCCGCCGCAAGCTCTACGATGTCACCGGCAGCACCTGGAAGCAGGACGATGCCGAAATCTACAGCACCAGCGACTTCAACCTCGATGGCTCCTACCGCGCCATGGGCTTCTCGCTCGATATGGCCTGGGCCTTCGTGCAGCTCCAACTGGATTCCATTTTCCTGAACCCCACCACATCCGCCACCGCCCGGCGCGATTACTATATCGCCATCAGCGACAGCATCGAATATCGGGGCCAGAGCTACGACCACCTGATGATTCCTGCCGGCGCGCCCTTCCACGCCGAGTTGTTCGGCAACATGACCGAACTCAACTTCCTGCTCGTGCCCGTGGGCTTCAACATTGGCGACTTCGTGCGCATCAATCCCTCCTGGGCGTTCGGGCTGGTGCTGTTTGGCGGGCGCTATGAAATTGATGCCGGCGAACCCCGCGGCACCAAGACCTATCAAAACCCACCGGAAGAATTCGTGGTCGGCGGCCAAACCAGCGGCCTGACCATCTTGGGCGCCCCGCAGTGGGGCCCCGGCGTGGACCTGCACCTCGGCCAAACCGAGGGCGTGCAGGTGCGCCTGCGCGTGCAATACCTGTTTGCCAGCTATGACGGCGGCACCGGCTGGTTCACCACCGCCGACCATCGCGAAAAAAATCTGGATTTCAGCCACAAAAACCTGCGGATTCGCGGGCAGGTGGAAATTCCGCTCAACCGCGTGGCCCTGACCATCGGGCTGCAAGCACAATTCATCGAGACCGACGGCACCGTGTCCTCCAGCGCCACCGACCCCGCGGATATCCTCGCCCGGCAGGAGCGCTTCGATAAGGAATTTTCCTTCCGCCTCCAATCGCTCCTCGGCACCATCGGCATCACTTTTTAGAATACTCGCGTCGCCTTGCGCCGCACCGGCCCCATGGTTATACTGGCCGCATGCAACTGAACCTCACGCCCTTGGAAGCGCGTATCCTCGGCGCGCTGGTGGAAAAAGAACTCTCCACCCCCGAATACTATCCGCTGACGCTCAACTCGCTTGTGGCCGCCTGCAACCAGAAAAACAACCGTGATCCCGTCCTGCAGCTCGCCACCAGCGAGATTGAAGCCGCCTTGGCCACGCTGCAATACGACAAGCAGCTCGTCGGCACCTTCAGCGGCGTTGGCTCGCGCGTGCTGAAGTACACCCACCGGCTGCTGGAAACCCTCGCCGTGGACACCCCCGAACTGGCCGTCCTGTGCGAGCTGCTCGTGCGCGGTCCGCAGACCCCCGGCGAGCTGCGCGGACGCACCGCGCGGCTGCATACCTTTGCTTCGCCCGCCGAGGTCCGCCGTGTGCTGGATGCCCTCGCCGCGCGCCGACCCGATCCCTACGTCGTTGAATTGCCCCGCGCCCCCGGCAGCAAGGAAAACCGCTTTGCCCACGCCCTGGGCGATGCCCCGCCGGCGACCGCGCCGCCCCCCCACAAAACTGCACCCTCGCCGATGGTTGCTGTCGTCGCCACGGCGGACAACCCCCGCATCCGCGAACTCGAACAACGCATCGCTGATCTCGAAGCCCAAATCGCCGCCCTCCGCAAAGACGGACCAGCCAGATAACGCAAACGACGCAACCGCCGCAAAAGATCGCAAACATGATCAAGATGTAGGCCGCCGTTATATCGGCGGCGGGATCAAAAAAACCCAAGCAGGAAATCAGGAAACACAGGAAAACAGGAAGGGAAAAAATCTCGCAAAGACGCAAAGCGCGCAAAGACAAACAATACAGTTCCTTGTTGGCTGTTTCTGTAGCCGGGGGCGGTGACCGCGGTAGGAGTGGTCAGGGTTCGGGGTTCAGAGGTCAGGTAAACACCATCTTCCCTTGGCGTTCTTAGCGTCTTGGCGAGAGATGCTGAAATGGTTTTTCCTGTTTTCCTGGGTTTCCTGCTTTCCTGCTCGGCTGTTACGGCTGTTCTCCTTCAACCTGCAACTTGTAACTTGCCACCATCTTCCCCTTGGCGTTCTTGGCGTCTTGGCGAGAAGATTTTAAACCGAAAACCCGTCAACGCAAACGACGCAACCGCCGCAAAAAAGCGCGAGCGTTTTCTTTTTGGCTGCCATGGCTGTTTCTGTAGCCGCGGGCGGTGACCGCGGTAGAAGGAGTCAGGGGTTTGGGTTCAGAGGTCAGGTCAAAGCCGTCAAACCACCAGCCCGGACAGCACGGAGGCTGTCCCTCCATAAGATTCAGAAAATGATTTTTCCTGCTTTCCTGGGTTTCTTGCTTTCCTGCTCGGCTGTTATGGCTGTTCTCCTGCAACCTTCAACCTGTAACCTGACACCGTCTTTCCACCGTTGGTCTTTCCTGCTCGGCTGCCATGGCTGTTCTCCTGCAACCTTCAACCTGTAACCTGACACCATCTTCCCCCGTTATTCTTTCCTGCTCGGCTGCTATGGCTGTTGACTGTAGCCGCGGGCGGTGACCGCGGGGATTTTTTCTGGCCTTTTCTCCGCCCAAAAGAAAAGCGGCAGGGCTTTCGCCCTGCCGCTGCAAGCCGGTATGACCAGCTTTATGGGGCCGGCTGGAAGTACACGCGGACCATCCGCGCCACCGGCACGCCGCCGCGCGTGGCAATCACGACATTGGCACCGTCAACGGTGTAATCCACGCCCGCCGTCAGGTCGGTCCACTGCCAAGCCTGGTCCACAACCTGATTGGCGCCCTGCACCCGGCTGATGGTCAGCCCATCCGGCAGCGTGAAGCCCAAGCCGCCGTTGGCTACGTTGTAGGTGATCGGCGGGATCGGCGTTTCGGCCGGCGCCGCGGACACCACCAGATTCACCTGCTTGCTGGCAATCGGGTGGTCATCGCCATCCATGGCCGTGGCCTTGAACGTATAGGTGCCCGCCATGTCCGGGGTGAAGGAGAACGCGCCGGTTTCCTCGTCGAAGTTATACACCACGACCGCATCACCGTGCGGGTCCTTCAGGTCAATCACCCAGTAATCCGCCACGGCTTCCAACAACGAGACCGTCAACGGCAACACCACGTTCACCGTGCCCGTCAGCGCGCCATCAATGACCACTTGTGCACCCGGTCCCGGGCCGCCGCCAAAAGAGACGGCAATATTGTCAATGTTGATGCGCTTGCCAGACGCCGCGGCCGCGGTGGCAAAGAACTGCAAGTAGCGCGCACCCGCGGGGATGCTGTCCACCGTCACCTGGGTTAACGTATCCGTAATATCCGCCGCGCCAGTCAGGGTCTTGACCGTCGTCCACGAACTGCCATCGGAGCTGACATTCAGCTTCAACTCGACACCCGCCATGCTGTCGCTGCCATAGCTGGCCACCATGAACGATACGCCGGTAATATCCTCCGCGTACGCTTCGGCCATGGTCAGCGTGGCGTTGGTGGTCGTCACCGGGTTGAGGCGCGCCGACACTTCGCCAATCTTCTTGTCGTTGCCATCGGTGCCCCGGAGCGCGCGCAGCGTAGCCCAGTTCTTGCCATCTTCAAGGGTTGCCGTGGCTGCTGAATAATTGCCCGGCAGCGTCTTGTTCTCGAAGGTGATCAGGGTTTCTGGCTCAGGCTCCTCCTCCGTCACCGCAAAGTTGATGGTCTTGGTGGCCGTAGCCGTGCCACTGTCCTCTGCGTCCACCTTGGCCCAGTATGTACCGACTGGCGCGGTGGCCAGGATGGTGAACTGGTTGCCGCTGGCGCTGTAATAAGCGCCACCCAACGAGCTGGTCCAACTATAGTCGTAGGGCGGCAAGCCCCCGGACGCCGTGGCGGTAATGACCGCGCTATTGCCTTCCACCACCGTGAAGTTGTCCGCCTTGTCGAACGAGACGCTCATGACCTGCGGGCCCGGCGTGCCGAAGGAAACGCCAATGTTATCAAGGTTGATGCGCTTGCCAGACGCCGCTTGCGCGGTGGCAAAGAACTGCAAGTAACGCGCCCCCGCGGGGATGCTGTCCACCGTCACTTGCGTCAACGTATCCGAAATATCCGCGGCGCCAGTCAGGGTCTTGACCGTCGTCCACGAACTGCCATCAGAGCTGACATTCAGCTTCAACTCGACACCCGCCATGGTATCATTGGTGCCATAGCTGGCCACCATGAACGACACGCCGGTAATATCCTCCGCGTACGCTTCCGTCATGGTCAGCGTGGCGTTGGTGGTCGTTACCGGATAGAACCGCGCGGATACTTCGCCAATCTTCTTGTCGTTGGCGTCGGTACCCCGGAGCACCCGCAGTGTGGCCCAATTCTTGCCATCTTCAAGGATGCCCGCACCGGCTGCATAGCCGGTCGGCATCGTCTTGTTCTCAAAGGTGATAAGCACATCGGGCTCAGCAGAGGGCTCCACCACCGAGAAGCTGATGGTCTTGTTGGTTATGTTGGATTCAGCGTCCTCCACTTCGGCTTTCACGAAGTAGGTGCCGATGGTTGCGGTGTCGTGAATCGTGAAGGTTGCGCCATCGTCGGTATACTCTCCCGAAGCCAAATCCGTGTCCCAATAAATGGAGTAGGGAGGGGTTCCGCCGGACGCCGTGGCCTGCACCACCGCGATGCTGCCCTGGGTCACCGTGAAGCCGCTTGTCTTGTCCAAAGATATGCTGAGGGGCTGCGGGCCACCACCGCCGGACACGATTTCGATGTCGTCAATGTTCATTTGACGGTTGGCAGTACCTGTCCCGCTTGCTTGACGAATACGCACGCGCGCGGCGCCGGGGGCGCTGATGGTTTCCGAGAAGGTCTGCACTGTATCGGTCGCCGTGAAGTCGGAGCCGATCTGCGTCCAAGGGTCGTTGCCGTCGGCGCTGTACTCCACCTTCCATGCCACCTGCTGGGCTGTGCCGTACTGGCGGTATAGGAAGGTGACCGAACTGATACCCGGGATATCTTCCAGCAGGGTCATGGAGGAGGTGCCATAGCCGCGGAAACGTGCTGACCGGGCTCCGTTCTTCCAATCGTTGGTATCCGTGCCAATCAGGGCATCCGTCAGATCCCAATCTTTTCCATTCAGCTTGACCGTCGCCGAAGCATAGGCCGCTTTGGTTTCGCCAGCGCCTTCGAAGTCCACGATGTAGGACTCGCCAGCCGATTCCTTGAAGGTGACGGTCACAGTGACGGCCTGGCCGGGCATGGTGAACTTGCCGCCGGTTACCGGCACGTTGCTGCTGTCGGCCGCGGTGACGGTGATGGTGTCCACCGCGTAGCCGCTGTCGGGTGTCGCGTTGACGGTCACTTGCACGCCCGCCGCCGCTTCGGTGGCTGGGGTGGTGGAGGCCGACCCGTTGGCGCCGGCGTTCACGGTAATCCCATACTTCATGGCCGGGGCGGTAATGGTGAAATCAATGGTGGCGTAAGCGGTTTCTTCCGCGTCGTCTGTCACATCCACCCTTACATCGTAGTCGCCCGCGGGAGCGGTGGCGAGGATAGTGAACTGGTTGCCACTGGCCGTGTAATCGCCCTCTTCCAAGGTCGTGGACCACGCGTAGACGTAAGGAGCCTCGCCGCCCTTGGCGGTGGCGGTGATGACCGCGCCTTCGCCTTCTTCGATGGAGAAGTTGTTGGCCTTGTCGAGGCTCACATTCAACGCCACGGGGCCGCTATCCAACTTGTATATTTCGATATCTTGTTGCGTGCTGCCGTAGCAGGCGAACCGGGGTGTGCCATTGTTCCACTGCAAAACGCGACCAGAGAATTCAGCATTGACGATTTTCGTCCGGTTGGAGGCAGTGGCTGCAAAGGTCCATTGATACTTGGCTCCCGTGGCGGTGGAGGAAGAAGCAATCCCGTTCACGGTAGAGCCCGCATTGCCGATGTAAAATCCGGCCGCTTCGTTGTAAATGGTGAAATTGCTGCCGGCAGAATCAATGCGCCATACGCGGTCGGTGCCGGGGTTTTCAACTTTCCCGCCGCTGACGTTCACCACCAAACCGGTGAACGCGGCTGCTGTGCCCACGCGAACGTTCGCCATGGCTTTGTCGGTAGTGCCACCGCCGATAAACACATAGTAGCCGCCGGAAGTGATTTCCGCGGGCGTTGTGACCAGGCTGAAAGAGCCGGAGCCGTCATATGCCGCCTGCGCGGGCATGAAGGAACAAAGGGTAATGGTGAGGAACACAGGAATCAGCAACTGCCGCAGTTTCATAGGTAGCAACCTCCAATTAGCGTTTCAAAACTCAAGCCTATATCAGCAGCGTACGCTTTGTGGAGCGTGTCACCAAGCCATTTCGGGCAGCCGGGAGTGGAGCGTTTTAGTCGGGTGGTTCGCAGCCACGATTGGGCTTTTATCGTGTGCATTACTCAACCCAGTGCAAAAACAAAACGGCCCCCGGCAGCTTGCCGGTTTGCCGCTTTTGCAGGAAACCCTGGAAAACAGGAAAGGGGAAAGCATCTCGCAAAGACGCAAAGCGCGCAAAGGGTAGACGGGGGAATGTGCTTGGTTCTTCGTGCTGCGTTGTAGGCCGCCGTTGTACCGGCGGCGGGATCAAAAACCCAGCAGGAAATCAGGAAACACAAGAAAACAGGAAGGGGAAAAAATCTCGCAGAGACGCAAAGCACGCAAAGACGAACGGTGCGGTTCTTTGTTGGCTGTTTCTGTAGCCGCGGGCGGTGACCGCGGTAGGATCAAAAACCCAGCAAGAAATCAGGAAACACAAGAAAACAGGAAGGGGAAAAAATCTCGCAAAGACGCAAAGCGCGCAAAGGGGAATAAACCGGGCAAAGCGCTTGGTTCTTCGGGCTTCGTTGTAGGCCGCCGTTGTATCGGCGGTGAGATCGGACTGTAGCCGGCCTCGCTGAAGCCGGCCATCACACCCGCCGGGGATTTCAACCCCGGCCTAGTGCGCTGCAAAGTTGCAGCAACCCTTCCGAGGTGGAAGACCTCGGGCTGTGTGGGCCGTTCCACACAGATAACTGGAAGAAACTGCGCCGTCGTGAGGCGGGGTGGAGAGCATCGGAAAGGAGCAAATCGGCCGCAAGAGATGAACACGATTCAGCGTCGAGGTGAGGACGAGCCTGTTAGGCAATGGCGAAGTCCGGCATGGCAATATGTCGTCATCGGGTGCGTGCAACGGAGGCATCTGGTGATTCCCTTAGCGTGGTTGGTGGCAGCAGGTTTGCAAAGGGTAGTGCAATGAATGCAGGAGATCTATCGGGAAAGGACGCGGTGACGCGCCCGGTAGAAGTCAGAGACGCCATAGTAGCGCTGAAGTCGGGTAATGCCGATGGAGCCAAGGGCGTCAGGAAAGCGAACTCCCTTGGGGAAAGATCGCGCGAAGGCACACCTCCGGTAGTTCCGGCAACGGATACGCAAGGAGGAGAGGACTTGTGGCAACGCTACAAGGCCGAACGCGGGGTGTGGAGCCAAGGGATGCTGGAAGCCCTCGCCAGAGGGGTCAAAGGCGGCAAGTGGTTCAGTCTGATCGACAAACTCTATGCCGACCGAACTCTTGCGTTGGGTTGGCAAAAGGTGAAGTCCAACGCGGGTTCCTGCGGCGTGGACAACATCACGGTATCGCGCTTCGCTCAGCAGGCGGAGGTTCGGCTGCTCGCCGTGAAGGAGCACTTACGCGAGGCCCGATACCAGCCCCAACCCATCAAGCGGGTCTGGATACCCAAGCCAGGCTCGCGGGAGAAGCGGCCGTTGGGCATTCCCACGGTACGCGACCGAGTGGTGCAAGCCAGTTTGCGGATGGTGATTGAACCCATCTTCGAGCACGAGTTTGCACCGCAAAGCTACGGGTTTCGGCCCGGGAGAAGCTGCAAGGACGCACTACGGCAAGTGGACGGGTTGCTCAAAAGCGGCTCGACTTACGTGGTGGATGTGGACTTCAAGGGCTTCTTTGACTCGATTCCGCATGACCGCCTGTTGGCACGGGTTGAAGAACACGTGGCCGACGGGCGGGTACTGGGACTCATCAAAGACTTCCTGAAAGTCGGCATCATGGAGGAAGGGAAACATTGGTCGGTGGAAGAAGGCACGCCGCAAGGCGGGGTTATCAGTCCGCTGCTGGCCAACATTTACCTGAATCCCTTGGACTGGCAGATGAAGAATCGCGGGGTGGAGATGGTGCGCTATGCGGATGACATTGTCATTCTGTGCCCCGATCTCCAAAGCGCGCAGCAGGCTCTGGGAGATGTCCAAAAGTGGGCCGGTGAAAACGGGCTCACGCTGCATCCGGAGAAAACCCGCGTGGTGGACATGACGATATCGGGAAGCTACTTCGACTTCCTTGGGTATCGCTTCTGGAAATCACGCAAAGGAAATATCCGGCGCTTGGTACGCCCCAAGAGCATGCGCAAGCTGCGCCAAACCATTAAGCCCCTCACCCGACGTGCCAATGGGCACAGCATGGCAGCCTTGACGAAGAAGCTCACGCCCATCCTTCGCGGATGGCACAACTACTTCAAACAGGCCGACCTTGCCAAATTGCGCGAGGTGGATGGCTGGGTGCGTGGACGACTCCGAGGCATTCTGCGAAAACGCAGCGGCCTGCGGGGGTTAAGCCGAGGCGCAGACCACCAGCGATGGCCGAATACCTACTTTGCCGCATTGGGGCTCTTCTGCCTTGAAGAGGCCCACCGTGCGGAACTGACCAGCCTCCGTAATGGAGCAACTTGCTGACTGGAGAGCCGGATGCGAGAAATACGCCCGTCCGGTTCGGAGGGAGGGGCGGCTCAATCCAATGAGCCGTCCCTACCCCTATCAAAAGCGCAACATCCCCCCGAAATGATTTTTCCTGTTTTCCTGGGTTTCCTGCTTTCCTGCTCGGCTGCAATGGCTGTTCTCCTTCAACCTGCAACCTGTAACTTGTCACTTGTCACCGTCTCCCCTTGGCGTTCTTGGCGTCTTGGCGAGAAGATTTTAAACCGAAAACCCGTCAACGCAAACGACGCAACTGCCGCAAAAAAGCGCGAGCGTTTTCTTTTTGGCTGCCATGGCTGTTTCTGTAGCCGCGGGCGGTGACCGCGGTAGAAGGAGTCAGGGGTTTGGGTTCAGAGGTCAGGTAAAAAAAACGTCAAACCAACAGCCTGGATGTCACGGAGGCCGTCCCTCTACAAGATTCAGAAAATGATTTTTCCTGCTTTCCTGGGTTTCCTGCTTTCCCGCTCAGCTGTTACGGCTGTTCCCCTTCAACCCTTAACTTGCAACTTGCAACTTGTCACCGTCTTCCCTTAACGACGGTACGAACGCGATGGGCGATGATGCGGCGGCGGGCCGTAGGGCCGCGGCGGCGGATAGCGCATCGGGGTGTAATACACCGGCGGCGGTGGGGGTGGCGGCGGCGGGCAGTAGTAAACCGGCGGTGGCGGGGGCGGCGGCGGGGGCGGGCAATAATACACCGGCTGCGGGGCAACATACACACCGCTCCCGTTAGCGGCGGAGGTTAGAATCGAGCCGGCCACCACGCCGATCAAGGCGCCGGCCAGAATATCTCCCGAGCGGTTGCGGGCCATTGCCCCCAGCGGCGCGGCAAGGCTGACCGCAAGGGCGATGGCGGTGATTTTGGCGGTAGTGCTGGCTTTCATGGCTTTCTCCTGGATTGGCTTTCACTTCACATAGTCGCCGGCGCCTCCGCCAAGGTTACAGGCCCGCCACGCCATCCGGGGCTTGCTTTTGCGGCGCCAGCGGATTATTCACCGCATCATGAAACAGCGGGTTGATTTGGATTTTGGCGACCGCGCGTGGCGCGTGGCGCGGGTGTTGGCGGCGGTCGTTGCGGTGGCATTTTGTGGCGGGTGGGCCGCCACGTCGGCAAGCGGGCAGGATGTGCCGCCAACCGGCGGGGAGTGGGTGCTGGACCCCGTACTGTGGACGGCGGATGCCACCACCGTCGGCATCCACCTGCGGCCGCACGGCTTCCGGCCCGTGGGCGAGTCCGGCGGACTGCGCGCCATGCCCGTCCGCGGCCCGGTGTTTGGCCTGCCACCACTCGAAGCGCTGGCCACGTTCCAAGATGACCGCCTCGCCCAGTTGGGCGTGGTGCTGTATAGCCGCGGCGATGCCGGCGACCTCGCCGAGCCTGAGTTTTTTGCCCGCAAGGCGGACTTGGCCACCCGGCTAAGCCAATGGGCGGGCAGCCCGGGCTTTCCCCAAAAACCGCTGGCCAGCGGCGGCACCACGCAGGAAATCCATGTCTGGACCAAGGGGAGCCTGCGCCTGGACCTGGAATGGGCCTACACCCGCAACGCGCGCGCCCCCGATGGCAGCGTCATCAAGTTCCGCGCGGAATATATCCGCCTGCGGTGCCGGCGCTATGATGCCGCGCAACAGGCGCGCTTGGCCGGCGGCAGCGCCCAAACCGCCGGCCCCGCCACCCGCAAGCCTTTCCTGACGCTCTACGACCTGCGCGCGCGGGTGAAAACGCTCCCCGATGGCGCCCACCTCGTCAGCGGTGTGCCCATGGTGGACCAAGGCCCCAAAGGCTACTGCGTGGCCGCCACCGTCGAACGCGTCCTGCGCTTTTTTGAACGCGACTTCGATCAGCATAAAATGGCCCAGATGGCCGACACCAGCGCCGCCGGCGGCACCAGCATCGAGGGCATGCTGCAAGCCCTACGCCGGATGTCCACCGCGCTGGATATCCGCGTGGTCGAACTCTATGGCGCCGAAAGCGGCACCGAGGCCTACGACGACCCCGCTGCCCGCCGTCGCCTGCTCGTTCCCAAAAGCCTCGCGCGCACCATCAAGGAATACAACCGCGTGGCCAAACACGCGCGCCAACCCGAAATTGCCGATCTCACCGTCGCCCGCAGCGCTTCCGTGGATGACATTTATAATCTCATGGACCGCGCCATCCTCAAGGAAGCCCGCAACAGCCGCACCATTGATCGCGATAACTTTTTCCGGCAGGTGCAGCGCCATGTGGACCTCGGCATCCCCCTTGCGTGGAGCCTGATGGTCGGCCTGACCCCCGAGGAAGCCGAAACCGTCGGTATCCGCGGCGTGGCCGGCCACATGCGCATGATCATCGGCTACCATCCCACCACCCGCGACATCCTGTACAGCGACAGTTGGGGCCCCGGCCACGAACAAAAACGCATGAAGCTCGAAGATGCCTGGGTCGGCACCACCGGTCTCTTCGCCATCGTCCCCCGCGAATTCCGTTATTAGCCTAAAGCGGAAATCCGCAAATCTTTCAACGCAAACGACGCAACCGCCGCACAAGATCGCAAGCGTTTTTTGGGGGCTGCCATGGCTGTTTCTGTAGCCGCGGGCGGTGACCGCGGTAGGATCAAAAAACCAAGCAGGAAATCAGGAAACCCAGGAAAACAGGAGGGGAAAAGAATCTCGCAAAGACGCAAAGCGCGCAAAGGGGAATAAACCAGGGAAAGGTGCTGGGTTCTTCGTGCTTCGCTGTAGGCCGCCGTTGTACCGGCGGCGAGATTTCAAACCGCAAACCCTTCAACGCAAACGACGCAACCGCCGCAAAAGTTCGCAACGACGAATAATGCGGTTCTTTGTTGGCTGTTTCTGTAGCCGCGGGCGGTGACCGCGGTAGGATCAAAAAACCAAGCAGGAAATCAGGAAACCCAGGAAAACAGGAAGGGAAAAGAATCTCGCAGAGACGCAAAGCGCGCAAAGGGGAATAAACCAGGGAAAGGTGCTGGGTTCTTCGTGCTTCGCTGTAGGCCGCCGTTGTACCGGCGGCGAGATTTCAAACCGCAAACCCTTCAACGCAAACGACGCAACCGCCGCAAAAGTTCGCAACGACGAATGATGCGGTTCTTTGTTGGCTGTTGACTGTAGCCGCGGGCGGTGACCGCGGTAGGAGTGGTCAGGGTTCGGGGTTCAGAGGTCAGGTAGAAACCGTCAAACCGCCAGCCTAGACAGCACGGAGGCCATACCTCTATAAGAACCAGAAAATGATTTTTCCTGCTTTCCTGGGTTTCTTGCTTTCCTGCTCGGCTGTTACGGCTGTTCTCCTTCAACCTGCAACCTGCAACTTGTAACTTGCCACCATCTTCCCCTTGGCGTTCTTGGCGTCTTGGCGAGAGATGCTGAAATGATTTTTCCTGCTTTCCTGGGTTTCCTGATTTCCTGCTCGGCTGTTACGACTGTTCTCCTTCAACCTTCAACCTGTAACTTGTCACCGTCTTCTCTTGGCGTCTTGGCGAGAGATGCTTGTCGGCCGCCGTTGTACCGGTGGCGGGCCAGCGTCACTGGAAAAAAGCAACGGTTCGAAAAAGGCTTGCGCCGCGCCTTGAAGCGTCTATAGTCCCCCCTGTTTTGCCGCCATGGCGGCCAAAACCGGGGCGTGGCTCAGCCTGGTAGAGCGCTTGGTTCGGGACCAAGAAGTCGCTGGTTCAAATCCAGTCGCCCCGACCACCTTGGATAGTCAAAAACGCGGTTATTCTTTAAGAATAGCGGCGTTTATTTTTATCAGGAACCCCAACACCGCACCCCGTACTATGCGGAGGTACTTCTGGTTTATGCAGTTGCATCGGTAGTCCTACTTTCATACTAATTTGGCATTCATTGGTATGAAACTGGGATTCCAACGGTGACGCTCCGCGTTCTCTCATCTCGTTCTGCTCACTTAGGATTGCTGCTTTCTCAAGGCTTCTACTGCCTCGTCTATCCCGCTTTTGATCTTTTTCTGACCCCACAAGTCCCAGAAATCCACTGTGGCGCTACTGGGCTGAGTATTTGGTTTGTCTATTCGAATCCTACTAGGGAGGATTGCCGCGTCGCCGACAACGAGCGCTTCGCCAATATCCAGGATTGGCAACAAATCGACAAACCCTCCCAAAGTGTCCGGTAGAAGGCGCTTTATCACGGCTTGATCGTCTGCGTTCGTGAGGCGCATGGCCACGTAGTTATTGCACTGGCTAAGGACAGTTCGGTTCACCTCGGCAGGTCGCTGACTGATGACGATAAGCCCGACGCCGTATTTCCGCCCTTCCTTCGCAATGCGCTCAAATGACCGCAACCCAACTTCCGCAAGGCCGCCCGCTTCGTGCCGCTCGGGGATGTACAGGTGGGCTTCATCGCACAGCAACGCTATAGGATGGCGCAGGTCCTTTTCGGTCCATTGCTGGACGGAAAAAATAAGTCTTGCGACTAGACCGACCACAAGGGGAAGCACATCGGATGGGACCTCGGAGAAGTCGATTATCTTGACGCCTCCCTTCCCGCGCACGCCAGTACTACCCAGAAGAACGGTGCTCAATTCACTAAGCCACTCATAACGCATTGCGTCATCGCCAACATCAAAAAGAAAACCAAGGCGGCGATCTTGCTGCTTTGCTTCGAGTCGCTGTATGAACCGTGAAAGTTTGCCGTAGAATGGGCCCTGTTTTTCTTGGTTTCTTCCGGGCACCATTTGGTTGTCAAGCTCTTGGAGTTTTGCCACGACGGTCTGGAGCGAATACGGCACCGGGCTGTCTATGGTGAAATTGGCCAAGACATCCCTCTTCTTCAAAGCATCCAGTTGCGCACGTTTGGTATCGTTGACTTCCCGCTGAAATAGCATGGCTTGATTCGGAGCATTCTGGTCGCTGCGGTCCAGCATCATGGCAAGCATTTCCTCGTACGTGAGGAGCCAGAACGGCAGAAACACGATTCCGTCACTCAGTTTCTTCGCCCCTGCTAAATCCGCCGGACCAGCAACGCGCAAGTGGCAGATTCCATCACCAGTTAGCGGTGCGTATTCGCCATGAATGTCAAAAAGAATGGCATTGGCATTGGGCAACTCGGCTGCTTGCTCGAGTATCCGCGCGACAGTCCAAGATTTGCCAGTACCGGTACTGCCGACAATGACCGCATGTCTCTGGAAAAAGCGATTGCCATCAAGCCACGCGTCGGCATTTTCGTCAATCGTGTATTTGCCTAGACTCAAGGCCTTCTGTCCCTCATGGACTTGTCGGGAAATGGCCTTCATAAATTCAGTCATCATCTCACCATGCAGAACAAAGCATGGGGCATCGATCTCGGGGACGGTCTCAAGGGTCCTGCGAAAAACGTTCTGCTGTGTGCCCACCGCGTCGAGGAGGGTGCCGATAAGGGTCACGCGAATGAGGTTTTCGATAACGATCTGCTCCTCGGGAGTCTCCTCACCGTCCGGCGGTCCGCCAGCTTGGACAAGTGCCTTGCGCATGATTTTGGAAATGAGGCCGATTAGATGCTGTCCCGCCTTAGAGCTCCTAATCACAACGAGATGGTTGACCTGAAGTTTTCGGAGTGCATCCAAGTCGGTGACGCTTATCAAGACGTTTCCAGTGTCCACGCTGAATACTGTTCCGATGGATTCGTCTTTCTTGTAATCCAGAAGGCTCATGCTTTTCCTACTTTCTCCCCGGCGATCATTTTCATGAAATCATCGACACGCCAAATGCTGATGCCCTTCAACACCAGGCCCGATGGGGATTCCGGGCAATAGACGCAACTGCCATCAGGATGCTCCTCGATCAACATGAATTCTTGGCAGGTATTCTTGAGAAACGCTTTTCTGGTTGCATCCGTCAGCGCCTTGGTAATGAGCAATAGCGGGATTCCATCTCTCTGAACCCGCCGCACAAGAATTGGCTGAATATGTTCGTCGTTGAACCCATAGCCAATACAAAGGAAGCCGCGCGCTGAACTCAAAACGGTGTCTGCTCCCGCGATGATTGTCCGAAAGGGTTCCTTATAGGCTTCTCTATATTTGCTGACGCCCGGTGTCACCACAAGTGGTCGAAACCCGTCTGGAATCTTGGGCGTAAACGGAAGCGCCATGATGTCTCCCCCGGGGCTTAAAAACCAGTCAAGCGAACCATGCACCTTCAGTAGAACAACCTGCCCCTCGTACCCTACATGCGGCATTTGTTCCTGATTTACCATGCCCGGAACGAATCTCGGCAAAGGGCCTGATGTAATGCCGGTGGATATATGGGCATTCACACGGCTGGCCGCATATTCAGCAAGCCGGTCATAGTTCGGCGTGACCACCGATATCTTGGCGTCGGAGGTCCGCAAGAGGTGCCGATAAAGGGATTCAATGGAGAGGGTGACCTCACCGCGAATCAACTTGTCATATAGTGCTAGGTCGGCTTCTGAAACGAGGTTCCATGTCGCATTCACAATATTATCTATCGCTTTCGGAGATAGACTGACATCGTGAAGTGAAAGTTCCAGATCGTGGGTCTTGGACAGGCGCTTCTTGAATTTCCAATAGCCTCTGCCTGTGAGCACGGGGTCTTTCAGCAGGGCATCAGCAAGATTGGCCATTGAAGGCAGGCCGTAGGGGATCGTCGCGCCCGTTCCTAGCACAAGAACAGGCTTTTCTGACACATACTTCTGCGCCCTCTGTGCGACATCCTCGAAAGTCAGGCTTATATTCGTCGGCTTTTTCATTGCCTGTTCCTGCCTTTCCTCAACGCGGTGAGCGCCTCGGCAATTTCTCTTCCTTTGGCCTCGATCCGATCCGTAAGCTGATCGTTTTCGACGGTAACGCCCATCCTCCACAGTAGACTGCCAAGTTGTTGTGTGGATAGTGGCATGGAGATTCCTCAATCCTTCAAGTAATGGATTGTTTCCATATATACCGTTCTCTCATGTGGTTCAACGCCGTCTTCATCGGCAACCGGTTGTCGTGCTGAAGCCGGCCCACAATGACCCCGGGGTGCACCCCTATTTCCTGCGCAAAAGTGCGAATTGCATCGGAGCCGAACTGCTCCGTTTGAAGAAATGCTTCGTAGGCCTTGCTCGGAATCAACTGTTCACCCGCAAAGGCATTGGCTTCGTCCTCTTGTTTCTGCACCTCGGGATTGGATATTCCGTCATTGATGTACGTCAGGCGCTTGTCGTGTTTGAGAACATGAGCCAGTTCATGAAATAGGCTGAACCAAAACATGTCAGCCCAACTGCCCCGGATGCTCAACAAAACCACAGCCTTATCAGAGCCAAGCCAAAATGTAGCTCCGTTAGCATAGGTCTTGGGCAGATGCGGCATGATGACCAAGGCTACACCCGCTTCCGCCAACATCCTCTTCAGGTTGGGCAGATATACCGAGGGAGACTGACAGGTCATCTTTTTTGCCTCCGCAACCACCGCCTCCAGATTTTCCTTGGAAAACGGTTTCGTTTCGATCTCCTGCGCTTTGATTGCACCGCAACGGAGCCACGCGGCCAAGGCATACGGTGAGGCATTGTGCTTGCTACTACACCGAAAGGCGGGCGCAAAAGCTTTCACCTGGGGCATGTTCGCCAACGCGGAAACCCCAAAGAAGCGTTGGAGTTCCTTTACCTTTTCAAAGGCAACGCGCGTTTTCCTCACAAAGCCCAGATTAGCCAGCTCGTTAAATGGGACTGCTTTTAGCAAGGGAATGTCTTTCTCGAGTTGGGCCTGTTCATTTGCTCGAGCTTTCATAAGCTGGTACTGTGCCTCCAACCCGGTCCAGATGTGCGCGGGAACGCCCAGCACCCGCTCCAACTGCAAAGCCGTCTCAGAGGTGATAATTTTAGCACCCTTGATGATCTCGTTGATCGCGGGAATAGGTCTGCCCATCCGGCGGGCTAACTCCGCCTGATAGAACCCCTTTTCCTCCAGCACCTCGGCAAGATACTCACCGGGTGGAATGGCTAGATCGGAATAGAATGTATTGTCAGTCGCCATAGTGCTTGCTTACCTCCTCCAGCATCACAATTTCCAGCTGCTCTCCTTGTAACGTGAAGATCAAACGATAAAAACCAGTCAACGATATCGCATGTTCGCCTTTTCTGCTGCCCTTCAATGGGTGGCCGTTCAGGCCCGGCAAAGCGCACAATTCCGTCAGGTCGTTGGCGGCCTGAATCAAATTGATGCGCTGGATATAGCGTTTAGCCACCACGTCGCCCCAGGTGCGACACGCCTGCTTGTAGCTTTCATAGCACTTTTTTAGTTTGTTGTTTCTAAACGCGACTTGCACGCGAACTCCTGTTTCAAAGAACATTCAGCCCACGGGTGAATGTTCATATGTGTACGCCAAGTGTACATGTCCGTCAACAAACAATTTGCCCTTGGGGTTAATTCATATATTATTTGTTCCGCCCCAACATGATAAGGAAGCTGCCATTTGGTGTCAGGCCCAGACTGCCGTTGTCGTAATTGGAGAATTGATCCATCGCCACCCTATATAGACTATCCCTTTCATAGCCTCGCAGTGCTCTCCCTTCTCGCATCATTTTTCCCTTGGGTTTGCCATGGCATAATTGGGTCTTGCGAATATTATTGACTGCCAATCCTGCGTTTCACGTGGACTTGTCTCGGGAGTTTTCCGCACTGTGGAAAAGTTGGTGTTAGGCGGGGATTATGAGAAAATGGGGGCATGATCGTGGTGAGTTGTCGTCAGGGGTTTGGGTCGGACTGCAAGTTGGCGGGGCGGTTGTTGGTCCGGGAGTATCCCGATCCGGCGCGGCTGGATGAGCTCCGTGACGTGGGGATGTCCGAGCTGCGGGACCGGGCGGCAGGGCAAACGGTGGGGGTGCTGGTGCATGGCTACAACACCAAGTTGTCCGAGGTGTTGACCGCGTATGGCGAAATGCAGGAACGAATGACGCGGGCCGGGCTGCTGGGACGGCAAGGATGCTACGGGCTGCTGGTGGGGTTTGCGTGGCCGGGGTGGACGCGCGTCGCGTTTCTGCTGGCGCGGCGGGCGGCGAATCAAGCGGGGCTTTTTCTGCGCGAGTTGATGAATGAGTTGCGCGGCACGGCGCAGGCGGTGGATGTGCAAACCCATTCCCTCGGTGCGCGGGTGGCGTTGAGCGCGTTGCGCAAGAAGGATGGCACCGCCGCGCGGCATGTACTGCTTTCCGCCGCGGCAGTGGATTACACGATTTTGGAGCCGGGGCGATTTTTCCAGCCATCGCTGCGGGCGTGCGAGCGTTGCGTGGTGTATCACTCGCGCCGGGACAAAGTGTTGCGGCAGGCGTTTCCAGTGGGGGACAGCCCGGACGGGATTCAGCCGGCCTTGGGGTTGAATGGGCCGCGCAGCCGGGCAATCACGTTGAGAGCGTGCCCCAACGTCCATGTGGTGGATTGCGCCGCCGTGGTCGGGGAGCACAGCGGGTATCGCAAGGCGGATGCTTATTATCAGCACTGGTATCGCGTGGCGAGCGGGGCGGCGCTGGAACGCTACGAAAAACTTTGAGTCTGCTGCTGATGCAAAACCTTTGCGGCTGCAAGGTCGGCGACCGTTCCGGCCCTACAATTCAACGGCTGCTTTTGTAGGGCGGGAATGGTTGAGGAATGAAACCTTCCCGCCGGGGAAAGCTGGAAGGTCTGCGACTGTTCTAGCCCTACAATTCAACGGCTGCTTTTGTAGGGCGGGAATGGTTGAGGGATGAAACCTTCCCGCCGAGAACGGCTGGAAGGTCGGCGACCGTTCCAGCCCTACAATTCAACTGGCTGTTTTTGTAGGGCGGGAATGGTTGAGGGATGAAGCCTTCCCGCCGGGAACGGCTGGAAGGTCTGCGACCGTTCCGGCCCTACAATTCGATATCGCCGGTGGCCTATCCCCGCGGTCATCAACCGGTCAATATGAAATGGTTGCTAGGGGCGGGGAATCCGGCGCGTTTTTCGAGAAAATCTGGAGGCTGTAGCGGCCCATGTTGACGGGGGCGGCGGGCGGGTTGCCGGTGGCTTCCACTTGGTCCGCGCCGACATCGCCAAAGTCGGCAAAGTAACAGGTGGAATCACTATTGAACTGGCGGTGCCATGTACCGGCGGTGGGGAAGCGGATGGAGTAGTCATGGGCGGTGAAGTCGTGGCTGGAAAAGTTGGCAATTACCACGACATCGTCCGTGGCGCCGCCCTGATTCCAGCGGGTGAAGGCGATGACTTTTTGCTCGTCATCGAGATGTTGCACATAGACGCCAGAACCTTGCAGGCCGGGGGTGGCGCCATTCAAATTGCGGCGCAGGCGGATCAGGTCGGCATAGGCTTGAACGTTGCCGGCGTAGGTGTTGGTGAGGCTCCAGTTCATGGGCACATCGTCGTGAAACGCGCGGGTCTCCAGCATTTCCTGCCCCTGAAAGATCATCGGAATGCCGGGGGTGGTGAAAATCATGGCCGCCCCGAGCAGGGCGCGCTTGCGGGCCCAAATGCTGGTGGGGTCTTCCGGGTGGATCATGGTGGGTACGCGGCTGCGGTTTTCGTTCATGCGGGCCACGTAGTCGTGGGCCTCGGTGAAGATGATGCGCTGGAAGCCGGGCCAGTCGGTGAGGGTGCCGGCGACGGTGTGCATGTCGCGTTCGGGGTCATGGGCGGTGACGAGCTGATTGAACAGCGCCCAGCGGTGGCCGACATCCCATTGGGCATCGAAGCCCATGTCGTGGTCGAAGCCATGGTCTTCGGCAATGCGCAGAATATCGGGCCGGGCTTGCGCGAGTTCGCGGTTGATGTCGTGCAGCATCTGGATGGCTTCGGGGTTGGGGCCCCATCCGGAATTGATAATGTGATAGATGGAATCCCAGCGGAAACCATCCACGTGATATTCGTCCGCATACATGAAAATCTGGTCGCGGATATACGCGCGGACTTCGGGGCGGCCAAAGTCGGGGCGGGTGTGGCCCCACGGCGTTTCAGCGCGGGTATCGTTGTAAAAATAAATTCCGCCGTACTCGCCATTCCAGAACGCGCCATCGAAGCGCCAGAGGTCGAGGTCGGTGGGGCCGTAATGGTTGTGGATGACATCGGCAATGACGGCAAGGCCGCGCGCGTGGGCGGCGCGGACAAAGCGTTTGAAGGCGGCGGGGCCGCCATAGTCGGTTTCGATGGCGTAGGGATCGCTCGGGTTGTAGCCCCAACTGAACGCGCCGGGAAATTCGTTGACCGGCAGCGGCGCGACGGCGGTGCAGCCGAGCGCGCGAATGTGGTCGAGGTGTGGGATGGCGTCATCGAACGTGGCCGGCAGCGGGCGGCCGGCAAACGTGCCGATGTGCAGTTGATAGATCACCCAGTCGTTGCGCGCAAGGCGGGGAGGGCGGTCCCGACCCCAATCGAAGGCGGCAGGATCATAGACAATGGAATCGCCGTTGGAGTGATTGACTTGCCGCGCGCGCGGGTCGCGCTTCCAGAGCGTGTTGTTGATGAGATATTTGTAGTGCTGGCCGGGCTGCGCGGCGGGGATGGTGAGGCTCCAGAGTCCATCGGTTTCGGGCCGCATGGCGGCGGCCTGCCAGTTGTTGAAATCGCCCCCGAGCGCAACATTGGTGGCGTTGGGCGCCCAAACGCGGAAGGTGGTTCCATTCGTGTGCGGAAAACAGCCCAGTGGCGGGGGGGCGGCTTGCGGGAAGCCGGCGGTGGTGCTGCACCAGAAGGCGAGAGCCAGCAGCCGGTACCAGGGCTTAATCCTCATGCGTTCACCTTACGGTAGATCGAACCACACCCAGCGGCACACAACAAACCCAATTTCGCGGGTTGCAATAAAATACCCGCCGGGCGCGGCTGGAAGGCCTGCGACCGTTCCAACCCGACGATCCAACCGCTCGGCTTTTGGCGATTTTTTTTGCGGGGGTATTGGGGGCGGCAATCACCGTGCGGGTTGGCACCGCACAGATAAAAACACAAAAATCACCCGCCTTAAATTTGTCCAGAGTTTATAAAGTGTGGACATCACCATAAAAACGGCTGCTTAAAAATAGCCCAATAATTAGACATAACAAATTGTATATAAGTGAAATAGAAATACTACAATATATGCCCAGAGTTTATAAACTCTGGACAGCGTAGTGTTTTGGTCGGGCAAGGCTGGAAGGCCTGCGACCGTTCCAGCCCGACAATCCGGTAGCATAAGGGTCAATGGAAAGCAGCGGCGAGGCTATGGGTTTCGGGAAATGGGGTCAATTGACAAAGTAACTGCACAGTTTGGGTGTTATGGGTGGCAAGAGTTGCATGTTGCTGATTTTGAGTTGGCTGCAACTAATTCAAATTGGTTTGTAAAGCGGTTGAGTCGACTGTTTAGGGCTGGGAACCAGGGGAGTTCTGGCACAAAAAGGGTGTGTTGGGGCGTGAGGCGCAGCAAATATGTGTTTCGGACATAGTAAGTGCACCCCCCTTTTCATTCCCGGATGGGGGCTGTGATTTTGGGTGTGTTTGTCTACATGATTTGGTCGATCAGCTTGGGTTTGAGGATGATTTCGTTGGCGGGGATGCGCTTCATTCCGAGTGCCTCCAATACGTGGGTGCCGAA